>Ga0126342_10001318_pt1 | contig 34277 bp, 29 predicted proteins | sample Cyp1metagenome_FD_92528 | JGI IMG/M metagenome (GOLD analysis project Ga0126342, IMG submission 92528) | Coral microbial communities from Lord Howe Island, Old Settlement Bay, Australia - Cyphastrea 1 metagenome | ecosystem: Host-associated > Invertebrates > Cnidaria > Coral ...
TGGAAATGGCCGAAACGCGTGAAGTCCGCAGAGGGTTCACTTTTCTGACTGATTTTTTCCAAAAAATCGTCTTAGACTACGCTAACTCACAGATGTACCAGAGTCATAAAACACTGCGCCTGCACAGAGAAATGAGCTTCCCACTGACGTTCATACGACCATACCGGGACAACCCTCAGTCCTGCCCGTTAATTTACCAGAGGGTACTGTACTTTGGATATCTTTGGATCTTATTCTGCTAAGGGTTAAATCTGTGGGATTGCCCCAGATTTTTTTTGTGAAATCCAATCTTTGGATCACCAATTCACTAATCTTATGGTACTTTGGATATCTTTGAATCACTAATCTTAGGATCTTCAAATCTGTTCACTAACTGGTTGGTGGTTTGGAACATGAATTTTATGACTTCCCCACCATATTGGGAACAATAATCCCATTTGACGAACTCATATTTTTCAGAGGGGTAGGGCTCAACCACCAACCAGATTCTTATTAATCATATAATAACCATTAATATTAACCATCAATATCAACAGTATATTACCAACCATTGGTAGGTTGGTCAACCACCAACCAGCTAATCTTTGGAAATTCGTTGAAGATCCAATGGCCAATCTTCATTTTCCCTTGGCTCCCGCGACCTCAGTTGGATGGTGATGCCATCAAAGTGGGCTTGGAGGTATCGGTGTTGGAGCCTCAGTGAGAAACATAGGGCGTAGCTTGATGCAAGCTGCAAAAGATGGTGGAAAATACCATCTGGTTATGACATTCACAGTTTGCCATGGTATAGATGGCCCATAGAAATAGATGGTTTACCTATTAGAAATGGATGAAATGGTGATTTTCCATGGCTATGTTAAATAACCAAATGGTATCAAATTGTATTGGAAAATATAGGGCAGATATGGGAAACATTTGGAAAACATCCTGGTGCAACATAGAAATCTGAGGATATGGAAACATGTGTTGGTCAAGTAGACCATAGGATTTTAGGGGCACAATGTTTTTTTGGATGAAGCCACATGTCCCAGTGTCCCAAACTCAGGGTGCATATGTTTCATGGCTGAAGATGATACACTGATGACAGCAAATGCATTGAAATTTTGGTCATCAATGGATTGGATTTCAGAAAATTTTAGCGGAAACCATGGTACGGAAACCCCAAATATAGGGGTTTCCTGCCGATGTTGCACGAATTCTTTTTTGGGTAAATCTCCAGCTGTCATTGATCATGATGCACTTGGCACTCATGCAAGATGGAAAAGAGAGAAAGGTCAATGGCCATTTCAGGATCCTAAATTGGAGGTACCTACCATATATAAGGCCTATGTAAGGGAATATCCCCACAAAATATGGCCTTATATGGTACAGTACCTCCATTTTAGGATCCTGAAATCCCCATTGAAAAGGTCTCACCAGATTTCCGCCACCCAAGGCATTGTCAGAATCCAAATCCCTATGCCGTGGAGATTTTGTCTTCAAAGTTCAGACCTGAGACTGCACTTTCAGTGGTCCTGAGCCGCAAGATACATTCCCGTTAGGTTTGGACTGCTACAGCTGTTATATGTATATGTATATATATATATGTGTGTGTATAGATGTAAATATGTTTTTGAAATATTGAATATATATATATATATATCCTATGTAATATCTAATATGAATAAATATATATATATTCTATTATATTAATATAATATCTCATATAATACATTCTAAAAAAACATATGCATAATATTTATGTATGTATATTATATTATATATATGGGATGAAACCATCAAATTCACAAATCATGAGCCCACCATGATCCCATGATCTTTGGAGTTTCCAAAGGCCTGGTCGTGTCTTGGTGGGTCCCGTTGGGGTGTGGAGACCCGGATTCCCGGCGGGATCCATCCGATGGATGGGGGGGTGATGGAAAAAGTGATGGACTTAGTGCTATATCATCTATAAAATTTTTAATTTATATTAGATCATTTCAAAACTTCACACTTTAGATTATTTCAAAACTTTAGATTGAAAGTCCATCACCATATTATACCCCCTGGTAAATTAACATGGACCCTGAAAATAGCCTAGTTTTAATGGAAACTCATCTTCCAACCCCAATGACTGCCAGGGTCGAACTGTTAATTTACCAGAGGGTACCATCAAGTACCATTGGCAAATACCATATTATAACATATTATACCATATTAGATTCAATACCATATGGTATGGACCCCATGGACTATATCATCTATTATATAATTTATGTTAGATCATTTCAAAACTTCACACTTTAGATTATTTCAAAACTTTAGATTGAAAGTTTTTTTTTAAAAAAATATATGTGATATTCTCTTTTTCATTGTTCCATTTTGTATTAGATTATCATATTATATATGTATATTTTTAGAATTGCATAGAATGGGACAACCATGTTGGCTGGGTGGTCCTAAAATGGTGGATATCAAAATTTTCGCAGCTATGGCCTATTTTTGGCAAGCGCTTTCTCTCAAGGTCAACCCAACTCAGGGAAAAAAACATGGAAAAATCAGCACCAAAGAGATGCCAATTGGATGCCGTTCTTCCATCCGTATCCCAGGAGAATCTTCAAAGTAGAACTGCCGGAATCTCAGGGCTGGATGCCAGCAAGATCCACAGGTTTTTCTTTACAGTTGCGGTCCCCAACACCTCCAACACCTCGACAAAACAGGGATGATTTTGCCATTTCTATTTGAGAAGCTGCCGGGATTTGCAACATCCCAGTTATTTTTGTTGGGTATATAATTATAATGCATATATATATATATATACATATACTGATTGGTGGTTTCAAACATTTTTATTTTCCATAATATATGGGATAATCCTTCCCATTGACTAACATTTTTAAAGATGGTTAAAACCACCAACCAGTGTATATATATATTATAATATATGTTATGTTTGTTATTTGTATAGATTTACAAGAGGGTATGAGGGTTCAATCCACCAAAACTAGCATTGATGTTTGGTTATGGTTATGGTTGCGCTCAATATGATCGCCTTAACTTGCAATCTATTGAACAATAGGGTCTTCTATGTGAGGTGGTGCCGCCCCAGTTCTAAGTTGGTTTATAAACCCCATTGACTGGTTCGATACATACAGATATATATATACACTGTATACACCATAAACCCTACAGAATTGGGCATGCAGACCATAGAATTCGTGAACTAAATTAACTATCTTTCTCTCGCGATGTACATATATATATATACACATGTATATATATGTATATATGTTTGCCATAAAGTATGGTCAACCAACCGAGTGTTCAAACAACTTAGCTGCTGGGGACATATCTCCAGCAGAGGCCATCGGGCACCTGGAGGTGGTTCCAGGGTCGATGTTGCCAAGTGGCGGGGAAGGGACACGGCCTCGGTTTTGGAGGGGATGGGGGCTTGGGGCACACTTGGGGTACCCTCTGGTAAACTAACGTAGCTATGGAAAATCACCATTTTCAATGGGAAAATCCACTATAAATGGCCATTTTCAATAGCTATGTTAGTTTACCAGAGGGTAAACTTGAACAGCAGATAGTGGATGATAGTGGATGATAGTGGATTATAGTGGATGATAGTGGACGACAGTGATAAATTTCTTGGGAACCTTGCCAGAACAAGGTGGGTTTGAAGAGTTTGAACAGGCGTTGCTCATCAAACATTAAGCATCCACTGCCCCAACAAAAATTCGATGGCTCGCCATGAAATTTGGACTCAACTCATGCACTGTCAGCTGGATGAGTTGCACAATCCTCCCTTCTGAGGATTGTGCGGGTGCAGATGAACGCAAAGTTGAGTGGTGAAACCTCTGGTTTGCTCATTCCCGAATTCTTGGGGGACCTCGGGATGTGGGAAAAATGGGGAAAAATTGGGACCTGGGCAAAATGGAGTTGGAGTTTCAATGGCTCGGGCAACTTCAAGTGGCAACTTGGAAGAATCCCACAAAAACAGGGTTTACTCAAAAAAAGTCCGCCCCTGATTCAAAACCTCATCTAATCATATCTACCCTCTTGTAAACGTTTACATAACTATGGAAATCACAGTTTTTAATGGGTAAATCAACTATTTCTATGGCCATATTCAATAGCTATGTTTGTGTACCAGAGGGTAATCCTGCCATAGCTGGTGATTTTGTTTTGTGATCGGCAGGATTCGGCCATTCCCATCTTAATGGAGCTTCGTTTCTCTGTGGGAGCTGGGAAACCCCAGATGCAGCTGTTGATGATGCCAGTTGAGAGATTGCACCCAAGCAAAATATACAGAAATGCCTGGGTTTCCAGCAGGAAACCAAGATTTGCAACAGTTGAAATTGATGGAAAATTCTATTTTGGATTCTTTTGTTTGAGAAGACCGTCAATACTGGACGTACGCGCCACTAACAGTGGATTTTTGGGACTTTTCGGACTTCCAAGTGCCTGGGTGTGAGGTCCATATCCTATTCAGAGACCTAAGCCACTAACTTAGACTAAGGGTGGATAATGAAGTCTGGTTGGTGGTTTAGAACATGCATGGAATATTTTCCATAGGTAATGTCATCATCCCAACTGGTTTTCACTCCATCATTTTTCAGAGGGGTAGGCTCAACCACCAACCAGTGGTGCTGTAGATGGCCGAGATCAATGTCTACTTCATGCCCTACATCTTGCCACCATGGGCGCCACCGACAGCACCAAGCTTTAAAAAGGCTGGAGATGTTTGGTCGGACCAGCTATTGGAAAGGACATGGACCAAATCCAAAAACAATAAAAGATATCAAAGGTCATTCTAGTTGAACATCTCAAGATGCCAATCGGATCCTATCGGTCTAGGTACTCGTCTTTTCATGTTTGGAAAAAAACGGGGACATCAGAGAAATTGATGGCACAGAAGCTGCAAGTTCTATCAATTGCTCCTTACCACGGTTGGTGGTTGTGACCATCTGCGACCTCCCATGGATTGGAAAGGAGTGTGGTCTCAATATGATGGGCGTGCTGGTGAACCAGTTCGTTTCGGCGCAGGAGCCTGATGGAGCCTGTGGTTTTTGATGGGACCGGTTCCCGGTTCGCAGCTCCGCCCCCACCCTGTCCTAGTTCATAGCTGTGGTTTACTGCAGTCACATTTAAAGAGCAGTTGAGTCACGTGTTAAACTTACCCTTGCATTCTTGTTTAGGAAGGGGCCCCTTGCAAGGGTGTGGCGCAAGCAAAACTCTGGTGAGCGTAAGCCAGCGTAAGCTCAGCATAAGACAAGATATCCGCGTAAGCAAAACCTGTGTGCGCGTAAGAAAAACGTAAGCACCGGCGTAAGCATTTCCTTTTTTGGTGCCAGGATACAAGACATTTAGAACATGGCTCAGTTGGAAAAGAACAAAAACTCTAGATTGTTCAATCAGTGAGCTGAAAGCAGCGCCATGAGCAGTATTTCTTCATGTTGTTTAAACCGTTGTTTCCACTTTTCCAAAGATGCTTGCTGTGTTACACAAGTCTTTGCAGTCTCATTGCTGCCCCCGAACCTTTGATCTGACGAAGTTACATAGGCACCTGGCAAAGAATCTCGACTTGGACCACTGGTGTGTCAGGGATGCTCAGGATATGCTTGGGCTCTGAGAACAAAACAGTGGGTGAGGGTGCAAGAGCGCTTATTTTGTCATATTTTTCGATATTTTCTGGATGTTCCAGCAGGTTGACGCTATTGATGGCAGGGGTCCATACTTGTAAGAATTCTTACCCTCTGGTAGACAAACATAGCTATTGAAAATGGTCATAGAAATAGTTGTTTTTCCCATTAATAGCATGGTGGATCTTTCCAGTTCGTTATGTTGCTGTTTACCAGAGGCTAATGTAGAACAGATGTTGAACAATGATAAATGAAAGTAACATAAGTAACCTGTGACACCTGTTGGAAATGCAGGTCGCGAATCCTTCACGGGAATGGTGATCCCCCCGGTGGGTGAGGCGGAGACGTGAAACGGTGGTTTTTTTGCCGACTTTTTGGCCATGGGATTTTTTGGTGTCCAACTGTCCAAAAGAGATCATTTTCAATAGCAGACTGTTAAATTACCAGAGGGTAATGATGGTGATTACTGGCTGGTGGTTTGGAACATGCTTTTTCCGGAATAATCATCATCCCAACTGACTTTCATATTTTTCAGAGGGGTAGGTCAACCACCAACCAGATTAATGATGGTGATTGATGTTTTATGATTGGAAATTTGAAGAACCAGAAATGAAGTGATTTGACGAACGAACTGAGATGTCCGTGTTCTATTGCGACACCCCTGCAGTGCATTTCCAAGTTGTTTTTTTTAACTGGTAGGCTACCTGGTTGATTGACAACTTGCGATTTGCTGCCCCACGCCAGCGGTGTGTGTGTGTGTGCTCATATCCCAAGTTTTGCTGGCGCCCGAATTGACAAATGATTGTACATGAAACTTAGTATAGCTGGCAAAAAAAAAAAGTTGATCAATAGTACCACAATATCGATGGGAGAATATGATCCATGACCCATGACTCACCAATCAAAGATCTTAAACCCACCATAACCCCACCATCCATGGTCAATTTTTCCCCGCCATCAGTCACCGCCTGATGGAAAAATGGCCTTCACTGCGGCACAAGTGGCGCCCACGGAGGCCGAAAAAAAAAATCGGGGGGTTCGCTGGGAAAATCACGTCTGATGGTAATTGATCGTCAATCTTTTTGGAGACGACTATCAGATCATTAATTTGTGGAATTTCTAGGGGCCCACCTGAATAAACCCTATTCCGTATGGGGAATGGCCATGGAAATAGAGCTACCATCATTAGGGGTCCCTATAAATTATTTCCGTGGATTTTTGAACTAAGATTAACAGCAGATACCAACATATACCAAGTGTATCCAAGTGTATCACACCTACCTTGGTAATTTTGGTGAAATGTAGTGTTCCAATCCCATATTCCGCATGGTCTTTTTGATCACTTTGGTGTATCCCATGGACTCCATGGACTGCACCACCTCCCAGAAAATGAAGCCAGCTATGGTTGCTCCAAAAAGGATCAATGTGGGAAATCAAAAAGTGGATGGAATCAGTGAGAGAGGAGAGGAGATATTCATGATATTTCATGATAATCATGGCTATTTAATGATAGTTAATGATAACTATCCACAGTAGATATTAATCATGAGCGATTTTTTGGAGGGATAGTCAATGATAGTCAATGCATATTGACCAGTATGATACTCGTCAATATGATATTAACCAATGGGTATTACTGATAGGTAATGGCAGTTATTGACAGTTAATGATATTTGATTGATCAATGGGAATTGTAGGATCCAAAAATTGAGGTACTGTACCATATAAAGCCTCATTTTGGGGGCACAGTCCCTTACATAGGCCTTACATCGGCCTGAATTATGCTAGGTACGTCCAATTTAGGTACCTGAAATGGCCATTGAACTGATGATAATGTTGCCCTTTGGTAAACTAACAGTTTGCTATTGAAAATGGCCCCATTGAGTTGGTTGATTCACCTATTCAATCCTATTCAAGATGGTGATTTTTCATAGCAAACTCTTAGTTTACCAGAGGGTAATGATCATAAGAGGCCATCTACCATTTTCCACTCAATGGCATCATCACCTGCCAGGTTTTTGCCGGTGAGGTGGTCTTGGCCTCAGCGGTGCAAACGACTTGGGGCTACATGTGTTTGCATTTAGTTATATCTATAAACTTATGGAGGTTATTATATTTATTAGCATAGCTATCAAGGCATTACTGTAACCATCATTAACCCAAAAAAAAAGTGACCAAGAACCCAAACTTGACCTGAAACCTGATTCTTCAATCTTCTTCTCGTGGTAATTCTCTCACATGGTGGGATTAATTGCATTATTATGCAATTCGCACCGTTTTCACTGGAAAAATATGGAAAAATGGAGGGTTGGAACATGGCTTAGACCGAGGCCAAGGATGCCAGTTTGTTTCTGGTGATTGGCATTTCCTACTTCTGTTGCTTCGTTTTTGCGCCCGAACCTTGGGATTCTGCAGGGAAAGCAGGGAATTCGTATCACCAAGCCACTACACCCGGGGAAATATGGTGAAATGCCTGCTGCTCATCATCATCATCATCATCATCATCATCATGGTTGATTATATATGTGAACTTCATGTGAACACTAGTTCGCGGCAGTGTTGGTAGGTCCTCCAGTCCATGTCTTCTCACCAGGCACGTGTGGATCTTCGGCGCGCCGCCGGAATCTGCGAAACGGGCCTATGCCGGCTGTGGAAGCCGCCTGAACAGTTGCTACAAGTCGCTGAAGAACGAAAACACCTTGCCCTGGAAGGACTGGCTTGAAACACTGGCTGTTCAAGAGAACGCAGCTGCAAAAAAAACTGCTGATGATTGTTTGGGGATGTTTGGGGCGACTATATATATATATTATATATATATTAAATATATATATATATTAAATATATATATATATTGTTTTTATGTATATATATCTCTCTCTCACCAAATAAGTAGCAATCCTTATTAACCAACCAGTAGAATGGAATGACAGAGGGTTTTGAAGAATGCTCAAATGATGTCTTTCCCCGCTTGCCAGGTGAAGATGGAGATTGCAAGAATATATATTAGATAGAATGTCAGGAGGTATCACTGAAAGAAAGTAAAACTGTTATTTCCCAATTTTATCCATGGGTGCACCCATTAGAAATGATTTGGTCCGTTCCCAATTTGTTGAGGATTTATTCATAACCCCTCTTTTTTCAATGACTAGATCCCTGAAACAGTCCGCAGGTTCTGGGATTTTTCCCAACTGGGAGGTTGGGAGTGATCCACTCATAGAGAATCGAGTGGAAATCCTCAGGATCTTACCTTGCTGTCCACTTCGGGAAAGGCTTCACGGCCACAGCCCCTCGGTAGAGGGAATGGATTTCTGGAGGATTTATGGAGGGAGCAACTGAGCAACATTCAACAGGTAATTGATGAGCCCGGGTTTTCTACTAACCAATATATTGATGTATATGTGTATATGCATATATATATATATGTATGATACATGCATACATATATACATATATATATATATATATATATATATATTTGTGTACATACATATACATACATATATGGATGTAGGCATTTAATTATACATATATTTGGGGCCATAGAATTTTGTGTGTGTGTGTGTTTTGTCAGGGGGATGGGATTGTGGTTGCTCTGAATCTATTTTGACATATTTTGATACAACTGAAAGTCAGGTATACCCCCCTTTTATGGCCCCTTTATGGCAGGAATATGATCAACTTGCGTCAAGCAACAACTTCATTCTGATCTCAGACTGATGGGAATCATCCCCCTAGTCCCATAGCTGGCACTGATTCCAGCGATTTTCAGGCTAATTTGATGTAATTTGGAGGTTTAGTCATATTAGTCATCAAGGTAGCCATAGGATGCCATAGGTACCCCTAAATCCTCCAGTCATTAGAGCGTTTTAGTATTCAAAGCTCTGGTGATTTGGGGATCAGATATGGACCGAGGATGGATCCCAAATCCACCGAGCATTTGCTGGGCATTTCCAAGGTGCGCCAGATTTTTCGGTGAGAAATTTCCAAAAATCAGCCCCCCTCCAAAGGATGGAAAAGCAAAATCCAATCCGAAAATACTGGGAATATGTGAGGCTCACGCCTCTCGAGGTTGCTTTATTCGAGATTGTTGCCAGTATTTGCCAGTCCATATCCCCCATCTGTATCCATCTGTCACAAAAAAAATGAGTGGGAATATGTGAGAATTACCTAAAATCTTCTGGGTTCCATGTGGTTCCTAGCCCATATTGCAACCGTGAATCCCAAGAATCGAAGCTGTTTCAGAAAGCCCCCTATGATGCGTTTTTGCAGCACCAAAAACCGTACCGAAAATTCGACAAATCGCCAAGAAATGGATAACATGATGGATAATCCGTGGTTTAATGATGGTCAATAGTGGTTAATCATGGTTAATAATGGTTGATAATGGTTAATGGGAGAATATGATACTGGCTGGTGGTTTGGAACATGAATCTTATTTTTTCATTGGGAATAATCATCATCATCCCAACTGACGAACTACACTCCATCATTTTTCTAGAGGGGTAGGTCAACCACCAACCAGACAACATGATGGATAATCCCGGAAAACTACTGAGAAATCAAGGAATTCATGGACCACTTTCCCAATCTTTCCCACTTTCCGCCATCGTTCCAGGACGCTTCGCAATGGACCAACATCACCGATGCGCAGCGCAAAGACTCCGTAGACACTCGGGACTTTCTGTTGCAACGCCCACGGCGGGAAAGCAACAGCTCCGGGGGCCTCTCGGAGACCGAGTCGCAGGCAGAGCTCTGATTTAAGCAGTTCACCAACCAGAATATAGGATTTGTCATGGGATTCATATGGAAAATCCCCTAGAAAAGCCATATGGAAATGGTGATTTAATGGTGATTAGTGATTAATGGATATTAATGTCTGGTTGGTGGTTTCAAAGATTTGTTATGTTATTTTCCGTAATTAATATGTGGGATGTCAACCTTCCCATGGACGAAGTCCATCATTTTTCAAGATGGTTACCCTCTGGTAAACTTACATAACTATGGAAAATCACCATGTTTAATGGGAATAATCATCCCAACTTAATTAATATTTTTCAAGATGGTTAAAACCACCAACTAGTCTTGCCATGATTGATTGCACTTAGTGACCTGGTGAAAATCACGTTAAAGTCACTGGACGTAGGCCATGCTTCGCGCTGGTGGAGCTGGTACCAGCTCGGTAGCCACGAGAGATGCTGATGTGTCAGATGCACGCGAGGTGCCGCGAAATCTCTGGTTTCAAGATCAAGATGTCTTAAGTCTTAACTCAGCTCCAATATATATAATTATATATATATACATACATTAATATATAGTAAATAATGTATCCAAATCTAAATGCTATACAAACGTACGTCATGTGTATGTCATGTAGTAAATGCATCCAATATATGAACTGCCAGCCGCGGTGCTTGGCTCGCCTTCAGCACGATGCTAACCTCGACAGGGCGATGGTTCAACTGACTAAAATCACTGATTTAACGGCCATAACCCCTGCCAAAGTTTGATTATAATGACTATAAATAAAAAGGGGTTGTGATTTTGATGTGCAGAAAAAATGATCAAGGAATTCAGAATTTTCATCCACAGATTTGTTGGTGGTTGTTTACCTGGCTCGCGTAAGGAGAGAGCGCAGCAAGTGACTTTGTTGCAACCAGCCTCGGGCTCAGCCGCAATCGGTCACGCACGTCATGCGGTGCGGACTCCTCCAGGGACATTCCTTCACAGCAAACTCGAGGGTTGGAGGGTCAAAAAGAGTTGTGTACGATTTTTAATCTGAATGGATCTGAATGGCCAACATCATCCAACATCATGATGTCATTGATGTCATCATAGCTAATCATACAACAATCGTGGACGGGACAGTGGACCTAGTTACGTTGTTTTTCGACCTCCAGGATCGCACCTTGTCGTCTGGGCTCCCAGTTCCGCATCAGAAGCTCTGAATAGCCTATGATTCGCAATGATTTTTGGAACACACACACACATATATATATACTCAGTATACATGGTAATCATATAATCATATAGATCATTTTTTGTCAAATTCATATAGTGACAAAAAAAAGTGGCTATAGATGTTTGATAGATATATATATATAGATATCTATTTTTGTGACTCTCTATATCTTTTGGATGAAATTCACACTTTTGGACAAACATCACTGTCGTGATCCATCCCATTCAGGTCATCTTGGGCCGAGCCTTGAATTGGTAGCTGCCAAAAATGTCATGAATGATAAACAAAAAATGTAGAAATTCAGAAAAATTGAGGTGACTGACTTAAAATAATCATCCCAAATACTCACCATTCATCACCATTAATCACCATTAATCACCATTAATCACCATCAACATCCCAAATTTCCCAAGTTTTTCCATGGCTTCCAATGGTTTTCCCCCAAAAAACAGGCCGGTCCCCAGCCAGGCAACACGCGGCAAGGGCGAGTTCCCGATCCCCCAGTCGTCCCAGTCGAATCGCATCAGCTCGGCAGCGGGGACGTTCCACAGGTGCTGTGGCTGCTTGGAGATGGAACTGGGCCAAAAATGGTATAAAAATGGGTGGAAATCATGAAAAAAACCATGGAAAATCCGGGAAATGTGTGAAAAATGTTGGAAACACTTGGGGAAAGTTGCAAAAATGCGGGTGGACATAGTTGAAAAATCGAAGGGAAACATGCGAAAAAGCATTGGGAAAAGGAGTGGAACAATAGCGAAACGTGGAGAAAGGGTGAACATTGGTCAACTGATGAATGAGGAGCGTGGGGACAATGTGGAAAATGACGGGCATCTACAGATGTTTGGGAACATGATGATCAAAGGATGGGGGTATGAGCCTTTAAGATCTTTAAGAGGTGGGAGAAACAAAGTGTAAAATCATGGAGGTATGGACTTCTGTTGAAGCAAATTGCTTGCAGGAGATACACCCATCAAATGTTGGGCTTACCCACTCTTAAACCATCAAATTTCAGAATCAAATTTCGGACATGATGCAGGCAAAACAAGATTTGATATTCAGCACCAGAAATGGAAGATGTCCATCAAATGATGTCGATTGGTGCGCGGTGATGCTTCCTAGTTACCTTGTTTATAAACCCATCTAGAGATATGTTTGCAACCCCAGTAAGCCTATGTCATGCCTATGTCTAAAAGTTATAAACCCATATGACCAACTTACTCTCTGATAAACTAACATAACTATTGAAAATCACCATTTTCAATGGGTAAATCCACTATAAATGGCAATTTTCAATAGCTATGTTAAATTACCAGAGGGTACCTACCAGTAGGGCCCCCCCAATGTCGAGTTTAACAACTAACAGCCTGCCAGGTTCAGAGAGAGGTTCAGGAGATGATGAGGGGATGATTCAGGTGCATTGCTCAGCTAAAATGCCATGTCGAGTGCGCTCAGTTACCGAGTTTTATCGTTATTTTGTTGGGGGATTTCGATGGCAGTTGGAGAGTTGATAAGATCTGAAACAGTTTTTGAATGGCAATGGCCTTGGATTTTAGATCCTTTACCCTCTGGTAATTTAACATAGCTAATTATTGAAAATCACCATTTTTAATGGGAAAATCCACTATGAATGGCAATTTTCAATAGCTATTTTGACATAACCAGAGGGTAGTGTTTCATTTCAGCGTTTTTTTCAGGAGCGAAGCAGAAGTCGGCTATCTGCACAGGCGCTGGCTGTCATCATTTTTTGGGTCGTCCCAGACACGGCAATTCCACCGTGTTCGGTTGATCTTGCATGAGAAACTGGGATTTTCCATTGGCTATAGATGGCTATAGCAACCAAAGAGAAACATCAATCTATAGCCATCATCTCAAAAGGATAGAAATGTGATGAAATGTGTTTTCTCCAGGATTTTCCAGGGGGATTTTCCAGGTGCTTGTATGACATTAGTAGGGACACTGTTTGACCAAAAACTGGGGAATGACTTGGGGAGTTGTGGTCGGCAGGACCGACCTGCCTCTCCTGGCCTCGCACGGTCCAGATCGCCCAGCCAGTTGGGGGCCCTGAGACGAACGGAAAACATCAGAGATGTTGGTGGCTTTTGGCAAAGTTGTTTTATGAAAACATATAAAATTTTAATGAAACATGAAACATGAATTAAATCCAGAAAATCCAGAAATGTCGATTCCAATTCAGTGAATTTCCAACCCCCGATTGGAAATTCGAATGTCGAGGTTACGGCATTCATCTCCCTCCTATACCTCGATGCCTGAAAACGGTGCCGTTGGCGCGCCCTTGACCACGGTATTCACGGATCAGACGGATGCAACGACGAAGGAAAGTCAGGTCTGAAAGTGGAGCAAACTGGAGCGTTTATAGCACGTTTAATAGAAAACATAAGGGAACAAAGGCGTTTATGGGCGCTGCCAAAATGATAGAACAGAGTTGGTAAAGGTGAGAAATATAGGGAAAAACGCAATTATTGAACACAACCAGAGCCCAACAAGAATTATAGAACAACCAAAAAATTAGGAGTTTTTTCTGAGGAATCGGAATTATGGAACCAGAGGGTGCAGTATTTTGCCGTACTTTCGTTCTCCTCAACTTCCGTTCCAAAATTTTGGCAACGCCTCTATATAAGAATTATTTTGAAAGGTATGACGACTCAGAAAATTGAGAGTTTCATGATGTTTATTTAGTACGAAAACAACTGGTTGGTGGTTTGGAACATTTTTGACCTTTCCATATTTTGGGAATAATCATCCCAACTGACTAATTAATATTTTTCAGAGGGGTTGAAACCACCAACCAGGAACATAGTTGGCCCCAAAAAACCAGCGGCAAATTTTCATATTGACTGTCAAGATGAAGTTTGGCTTTCTGAGTGATGTGGTTGGTGAACATCAACATGTGTTTGTTTGGTCTTGTTTGGTGCCCCTGCCTTTCCAAATCATGGCACACTAGACTGACAGTTTTTGGGAGCTGATAAGCTGCTTTCGCCGCCAGCAAACTTGCTGTTCTGCGAAGCCCGGGTCCAGCCGACACGGGAACGTGTTCTCGCTGGTATTTTTTGGCAAGAACGCATCAGTTTTGGGAAGTCTCAGGCTGGGAGTGAAAAAACGAAACAGAACTGATTCATTTCAAGGTTGAGGGCCCTTGATTGCTGTGGATGCCGAGAGTTTGACACAACCTGCAGATAGATCAATGCGCAGCTAATTCGAGATGTGAAACGTGAATTCGACTCTGGACTTCTGGGCTTGTAAGTGCTCCAAGATTGCCGGAAAACTTGGGAAAACTGATAAAACTTGGCTACTTTCTTTTGCCAGACATGGGTATGTAACATTAATTTCTACGTCCCAGCTTCAAAAAATGCAGCATATCCAAGATTGACCGTAAAAATGATATGGATAATGTTAAGCACATCCCATGACCTTTATCCCATTGATCTACCTCTTTTAGCCCCACCATTTTCCAGGGTCAGATCCCGAGGGATCCGGCGATTCAACTGAGAGTCGTCAAGCTTGCAAGAAACGGAACGGTTTCAGAGAAGGGGATGGATCAAGATAGCTAGAAATAACTAGAAACAACTAGAATATATTACAATGATGAGTGATTATAATTTTTGTTATATGTATGTCCTAATTACTGGTGAATGATTACAATGAGCATTAGTAGAATTAATAGGGTTAATTGTCGATATTCTTGATGATCAGATGATGATGGAGAGACAGAGAGAGAGAGAGAGAGCGAAATAAAATAAAATACGATTATGATAGCTATAATATGCAACATTTTTTAATCGCATTTGAAAGTTGATCACGACCTCACTTGGACCTCACTAGAACACTAGAATGATGCTTAGTAAGGCATCCCCAAGTGGCCTTATTTAAGGTTGAGAATGATAGTGATTACTGGCAAGTCGGCACGTACTGCCAATCATAGGGCAATAGGTCATGTGATGTCATGTGTATCGCGTATATGTTTGCACTAGTCTTCACACCGACCAACGATCAACCAGCAACAAGTACCAATCAAGCAAGGGAACATCACTGAAACTGTCAGCATTCATTGGCATACAAACGTCAACAATAAACCACATACAAAAAGTTGCCATATGGTTTTCCACTGTTTTTTTTCCCAAGAAACATTTGAATATTAGAGTTGATCATAGAAAATTAACACATGACATGGAGATTTTAAACACACAACCCGCTTTAAACCCAAGGTCTTTGGTTTGTTTCAGAAACCATGTTGAACAATTGCCGTAGCCGTAAAGCCACGGAACTCTTTTTTTGGGTCAAACCATTGGACATCATCTTGATCAAATTCCCAGTCAATGATAATGGGTGATGGTAATGATGGTTAATAATTAGTGGATATATATATATAATTATATATATATATTAGTCTTTTCCTAGCTGATCATCTTGATCATCTTGATCCATGTCTGTGACGATGCATAGATTCCTAGTTATGGAGCCCGTTATGGAGCGGCCAAAAAAATTAAAATGCCAGGAGATGCCGCGCAAAGTTTGCGGCCCCTTTTTTGTTGTCAAAGACGGTGCGAAAATCATTATGGTTTATAGGTAAATCCATCTATAAACCATCTATATGGACCATGTTCAATAGCTATGTTAAATAACCAGAGAATATGAATATGTATATATAATTGGGATTGAACCATCAAATATTGAAATTCAAAGGTATTTAAATACGGGATACGAGTATCATGGGCTATATAACCAAATATGTCCAAGTTGGTTTGAACATGTTGGACATCCAAACATTATGAGCATTTCATGCAGAACATTATTGTGTTTGTCGGAAACATGACTATATCCCCACAAAAAAAATGCAATCCTTCCAGGGAAACTGGTGACAAGAATAAAAGCTCTATTTTGGGCATCATATTTTCACACAAGCCCAGATAGAACATGATAGAACAAACAGTCGGAAATTCGGGACATGGAAATTCCCTATCAACCAGTATTAGATGGATGTTTTACATGGAGAACTTCTGAGCTTTCCCGTGCCAAACTTTCGGCTCAGCTTGTGTCAGTGATGGGAGCAGATGAGAGCTGCCAAGAGGCGGGGCGATTTCACCCTGTTGAAATGTTCACCATTTTGAAAAAAGGTCAATCAACTACAAATGGCCATTTTCAATAATTAGCTGTGTTAAATCCCAGGGTGGTATGAACCAGCAAAAATTCGATATGGTTGTTTTGGATGTCCCTAAAACATTGGAAGGTTTTGGTGGTTTTCAATGATGGTTTTTTTGGAGAACAAATTGGAAGTTGCAGCACCGGATTTGGCAAGAAGATCCTGAGGATCAGGTGGACCTGAAACACTCATTCTTATGGAAATCCAAGTATTCTTGCTTCAAGCAATTGGAGTGGTAAATTAGCCAGATAACTGAGGGAACTTCACAATTATTCTTGAGTTGTTAAACCATCAGGTGATTTCGACCATAAGAACTTGGTTTATTTAATGGCCATCATATGTTTTTTTTCCCTCTAATATTGTTTTGGATGTCAACAAAGAACGCATTATAAAACCATGATTTTAGTAGGGTTTGTTCAACCATAAAAGGCCTGATTTTTTGTTTCGGGCGGATGATCCTTGATCAAAGGTGGCCGATGATGGCAGATAGAGTTGGCCGATACAGGCGCGCTGTCGCTGGTCTTTTCGAATGACTTGGATCGTTTTTTTGCGAGTTAGACCCATTTCAGGAATATGACCAGTTGCCAAAAATAGTTGACATGCATTTTGACATTTTGTACGAGTTGTTGATATTTAGTGTGGACCTAGTGGTTTTTCCTCTTCGTTATGGGGCGGCACGCAACTAAATTCACCAATTCTGCAAGGCAGCGCTAGCAAACCCGCTAGGTTTGCGCTAGTTTTGTTCAAAACCCATGTACAAGGATATTTTTTTATATTTTTTGTGTGTCCTGTCTGCTTGTTATTTCAACATGAGGAAGAGTCAGGATGTAACACTTAGCTCCTTAAACCTAAGGATGTCTTAGTGAATTTCTGTGCTACTCAACAATTTCCCTATAATTTTGAGGTCAGGTTGTGGCGCAATTTTGCAAATGTGTACGTAATTTTTTTTACCCGCTAGATCGCCGCTAGCAATGCGCTAGCAAAAGTTTCAAAAAGCGGCTTTGGTTGACCCGTGACCCAGCCGCCACCAGAGAACTTGTAGTTTATCCTGTCTGTTTGAAAAAACAACAGTGACAGCAAAGGCAACGACAAGCCCTGCAGATATTCCAGTTGCACCACTAAAATCTAGCAGCGGCACCCACGAATAACTAGCAGCGGCACCCACTTCATATAGACGCGCGCTAGCATTTACATTGAGGGTTTAGTTACGTTGTGATTTGTTCAGGATATATGACAGATTGTTTTAGGGTTTGCTTAGGGTTGGTTTAGCTTTTCTTTCGGGTTTGTTTAGGGTTTATTTAGGGTTTGTTTAGTTAATGTTCGTGTTATTTAGGGTTGTTTAAGGGTTACTTCACGGTTGTTTTAGGGTCCATTTAGGGTTATTTATGGTTGATTTAGGGTTGGTTTTCGGTTTGTTTAGGGTGTATTCAAGGTTTATTTAAGGTTTATTTAGGGTTAGGTTATTTTGGTTTTCTTTCAAAGTCTTGCGGTTTGTTGAGGTCTCAGTTAGCGGCTCGAAACACGGCAAAGTACGGAGGGTATCTTTAAGATACGCTTCAAAAGGTGATTTTGGCACCGTCTTAGGTAAGGCAAAAATGCCATGAGACGAAGGTAATATCAATATTTTGCATGCTCACAGTGTGCGAAAAGCACGCACGGAAACAACACAGCAGATTGCAGTCCCGCATGGAATTCTGTGGATTTCGGGCAAATGTCAGCCCCCCTAGCAGCAATTGAATTTTATACATATATATGTATCATATGATATCATATGTATATCCCATAGGATCCATGTATGCTATATATGGTAACATTTACCATCCATATACCCCCAATGTTAGCATATATACCATACATGGATCCTATGGGTATGGAATATTCTGGATTACTATGAGGTAACCTCCAGTGTCCTGAAACATGCTCGCTGGAACTTCCCTATTTAGTTCGGTGACTTTCTGGGATTTGTTTTTACCTCCGCAGAGTTATTAGCCGGATTTCCGGGCTGCCATGTTTGAGAACATCGAAGGGTATACAAACATAAGTGTATGTATTAGTGTGACATGTACGTGTATATATAATTATATATATATATATGTATATATATATAATAGTAAGGAAAGACTGACTATATTATGTATATATATAATATGTGTGCACAAAATGTTTGAAATGGGATTCTTCCCTCTGTTTTACGAATGGGAGGTAGCATGATATATATATATATAACTATATTTAGTGGGATGACTACTGATTTTTATCATTGTATACTGGAGGTTTATGATTGGTTTCACCATTTAACCACGTTACCAACTCACTTGAGAATGTCGCCATCCATTCTCGGGATTGCCATCAGTGATTCGCCATGTTTTGACCAAGGCCTGCTTTATTTGCGCCTTTTGAGTTGAAAAACATAAGTACCCTCTGGTAATTTAACATAGCTATTGAAAATGGCCCATTTATAGTTGATTTTCCCATTAAAAATGGTGATTTTCCATAGCTATGTTAGTTTACCAGAGGGTATAAAAATTGGCCCCGGAAATGCAATGCTTCAACTCTATTCGTAGCCGTTGCTTCAGGTTGAACTGGCCAAACAACAATTGCAACCAAGGGAAGCGGCCGTTTTGTTGAACAGTGGCACACTCCATGACCGTCATGACCCTTGGTGCCTACAACGTGCGATCATCATACAACTTATATCAACTTATTATGGGAAGAAGGTGTGTGGGCCTATCCATTTCCATATGACAATGATCCTATGTAGCCTCCGCGAGTGCAAGAATGCAGTTTTGAAGGGTAAGGTTTCGGGTGATTCATGACTATGAGTTTTTGTCCAAAATATTCATTGGTCAGTATCCACCATTTTTCAGACACCCAAAATGGATACAGTTGCTTAGGATATCATATGATGCACCAATTTTCATCGTTAAGCTACCATTTTCCAAACAGCCCTATATCATTATATACCCTCTGGTTATTTAACATAGCCATGGAAAATCACCATTTTTAATGGGTAAACCCAGGTAAACCATCTATAAATGGGCCATGGCAAACTGTTAAATAACCAGAGGGTATCCCAATCATATTTCACTGGCCATTTCAGGAACCTAAATTGGAGGTACCTACCATATATAAGGCCTATATAAGGCCTAAATTTCAGGGAATATCCCCAGAAAATATGGCCTTATATGGTACTAACGTACCTCCATTTCAGGATCCTGAAATTCCCACAGGAGCGGCTCAGATTCGCCAAAAGGTTGGCAAAAATGCTGGGGCCTGGGGGATTTGAGGCCACACTTCTGGCTGAAAAAAATCAGGGTTGTAAGCAAGAAAATAGGCTGGGATTCCCAGAATAAAACCTGGAATAGATGGATAATGATTGCAAGCTTTTCCTGAAGTACATGACGTAGGTGTATGTACATGTATAATCATGTGAGAGGCTGCTTGCAGGATGCAAGAAAATAACAGAAAATATCGCTTAGATGAGTTATTGTCCGACATATTGACAGAGTTTGGGATGTTTGGAAAGCTTTATATCCTTTAACTACATCAAAAAAGCGCTGGTTCCAAATCCTTCCTGGATGACAACTACAAGAACCTGGAAGGTGATGGAAGGTGGTGGAAGGCATCATCAATTCCAAATCCACCTTGTTTTTTTTTTTGTCAGAATCCACTCAACTGTGATGAATCCAAAAAAATCAACGAAGTCACCTCCCCCCAAAAGACAACTCAAAATCCCCGAAGTTTGCGTTGTTTTTTTCAATTTTTTTCTGGGCTCTTTGGCTTATTTTGGCTTCCAGGGTCCAGCCGACAGCCGCTGCCCACGCTGTTTTTCGATCCCCATGGGACGGTGGCGGAAACCGGCGAAGAGCGAGAAATCTGTTGAGCCGCCAGAGCGTCGCCCCAGTCATCGCTCCTTGGAATCCATGTTCCCCTTGGATCCCCTTGGGCCATGGGGATAATTTTGGGATGATTTAGCTGGATTTTTACCGTAGCGAACTGGGAAATCACCATTTTCAAGCGGTAAAATCATGATAGATTCTGATAGATCATCTATAAATGGGCCATTTTTCATAGCTACGTCAAATAATCAGAGGGTGTATATATACGTATATATATATATATAACTCATAGAACCCGAAAAAATGATGGTTCCATAGGGGACTTGAAATGGATGATCATTGTTTCTCGGGATTCTGGGAATGAACAATGGTGATTTTTCATGAGTGAACAACGGGATTTGGGATTTTTAGGGATTTTTCATAGGGATACCCATGTGGCCGTGTCCTCCAAGATGACTGGGAAAGTTTGCTATTGAAAATGGCAACTTTAGTGAGTTTTCCCATTAAAAATTGTGGTTGTCCATAGCTATGTTAGTTTACCAGAGGGTATGATGAAACTTGAAAGGGACAATCATGCTTTTCCCGCTGTTTTGTTGCTTGGCTTCCCTTGTTCCAGCTGGCTAAAAATGACATCATATTCGTTCATACGCTCATCGTTGTCGATGAACTTGCCACTCATGTAGCTGACATCCGCACCCTCATGGACACTGTCCTGATTTCACTTGGTACTACCCAGTGATCTCCAAATGTGTTTATCAGCGTGTATCAGTGAAAAACCAAGAATAGATTCTTACTCCAACATGCTCCAACATCTTATGATGTATCATCATAATATCATCACATATCACCATTGTCCACACTCAAAAACGTCATTTTATGGATGTTCCCAAATGTTCAGAGACACCAACAGCTGTTTGGATCTGACCAATGGATCCCCATTAAAAGATCCCCATGGAACTCCAAGGAGAGGCGGCACAATGGAGTGCGCGATTCAGTATCGATGCAGCCATAGCTGTGGTGACCATTAGTATGTCCAAGAACCTTGGGTTTTTAGATGGTTTTCATGTAATTCTTCCTGATCAAGGTGAATCAGCTGCGGAGAAAAAACAACCAAAAAACAGTGAAAAGATATGAAAAGATGCACTAAACTAAACCAATGGAATTGTTTCCAGAACTGATGGTTTTTTGCTTGTTCTTCATTGAATCCTGGCAATTTAGATTCAATAAGTTTAGAGAGACCCACCAGAAACCTTCATAATTTTGTTTGGTGGGTAGATCCATGGTTTCTGGCAAGTGAAAATCGTTTGCTGAAAATGGGCTATGGCAGACCACACAGGACATAGAATGGTTGTTACCTTCAAAACGTGATGTTTTCGTGTGTTTTTTTTCCATAAAAATTCGAGACCCCACAAGACCCAAGACATCCCAAGTCATCCCATTTTACTTGTTGTATCCACAGCACGTCCACTCTGCCCTTGGAAGTTGCGATGAACTGAACATCATCTCCACAGCAGCTGATGCTGATAGCACATAGAATCGCAGCGTTTCACAGGGGAATCACCTGCTTGTTGCTTCCCGTTTTAGGACTGGACTCACCGATGAAGACATGGAAAGGTGGTGCGTTTGGGTGCGAGGTCATCTAGCATCCCAACGGCACAGCTGTGCTTTGGGTGTGGTGGACTTTGCTGAGAACAGGCCGGACGGGGCTGACGGGGCTGGGGGCTGGGGGTGATCGGAGTCTTAGAGGGATGCAGGGATGAAAATGGAATGAACATGAGAAAATTGTGTTTTTTTTGGGGGGGGAAATGGTGATTTAATGAAGAATATGGTGATGAACTCATGGATTTTTCGGATAATATGGGAGTAGCCTATTTCAGATCAACCCATTTTCTATTTCATAAAATGATCTAATCCGGGAGTATGGAAAGGGCAGGGGGTTGGATAGATCTAGAATCGCTTCACGATCTCGCGGCCATGGAAAATCTTCACCGCCGAGATCAGCTGAGATGAAATCCCATAAATCTCCAGAAAAATCCCACCTTCTGGTAAACGTTAACAGTTTGCTATTGAAAATGGCCATTTATAGATATTTATAGTGGATTTTCCCATGAAAATAGCATGGTGGATCTTTCCATAGCAGTTATGTTAAACCAGAGGGGAATCCCATAAATCCTTCCGAAAGATCCCACGGAGACGTCCAGGTTAACTGCAAAGGGCGTGCGCCATTTGCTGGAGACTTTTCTAGACTTGCAACTGCCAATGCAAGTGTTGAAGCTGCATCACAACCGTATCGCGGAAGGTGCCGACACGGGAATCTTAAGCTGTAGAAATGCAGATTAGGAATTTGCTTACGGTTTTGTTTGATGTCCCTTTTCTTTGGGTGATAAGTGTCGATTGTAGGACTAGGAATCGGGGAGTTTTTTCTTCTCCACCACAATTACTGGATTGAAGATGGGCCCAATTCATTTTGACTTCGCTTTGCTTGGCGCAGCTTTTTTAAAAGGGCCACGCATCGACTTGTCCATGACTTGGCTTGTGCTGAGCCCCTGATAGGTTGGTGCTTCGCAGCATATTTACAGCATGGTGTACTGGGCCAAAAATCAGCTATGGCTCAAAATGGGGGCACCAATGGACCACGAAAGCCTGGTTGTTTTTTTGGAGGATTTAACCAATTTAACCATGCATTTTTTGGGGTGTGATCATTTTGAGCCATAGTGCTCAGAAGGCGGTTTCTTTCTTTCTTGTCGTTTGTTATGGAAACCAAGATGAGATAAATTGGTTTGCAGAATCGCCAGTTCTTGGGAATTGATGACGAATTGCCTTTGGGGTTCGGGTTGTGATTTGGGCTTCGTAATCCCAACTTGCAAGGGTTCAAAGCGAACAAAAAATCGCTGCGAATGCAGGTAGTAGATTGGATTGGTAGGCTGCACCCAGCCACCTTCGCTGCCTAGGGACTGGCAGATGACTGGATTTTTTTCATCCCAGTTTTCGGAGCGGCTGAGGTTGGCTACATGAGTTGCATTTATCCCATAACGAGCTGGATGCAGAGGCCAGGGGCCAGGGATGGCAAGGGTGTTTTCTCCCCAATGCCTGAATCATGAAAAAAATACCATCTGGTTATGACATTCACAGTCAGTTCGCCATGGCTTTTCGCTGTCCCATAGAAATAGATGGTGAACAACTGGGTTTACCTATGAAAAATGGGTGGATCTTTCCATGGCGAAGTGTGAATGTCATAACCAGATGGTATGTCCAATCGTTTCTCCATCCTTCGCGAAACGCTGTGGCATCGCCAGGCGTCAGCTGCAATTATTGAAGCCGCCGTGCTGGCCAGTGATGCCAGTGATGCATCGAAAAAGATCTATCCACGGAGAGTTGGCAAAGGGAATTCCGCCCCGCTTTGGGTCGTCTCCTTAGTGCAAAAAAGCTAGGCCAATGAAAAACGGCTCCGAAGTTGGGTTTCAGGGCTGTGTTGGAAATTTAGATCCAGGACTTGGGAAATTGAACTTAAGTGGATATGTTCTTGTCATTGAGGCAGCCATGATAGTGTCGAAATATGTCGAAATACTTAAGAACACTTCAGTTAAGTTGTGGTAAACATATGGCAGTGTGTCAAACCCTTGTACCCCTGTAGTTCACATCAAAATAGCTGGGATTTATGGATGCTCATCCCCCTAAATAGCTGGTATGTATAGGTATTGATCCATACCCATATCCACCCAGGTGCGGCTGGAGCAAAACTATATTGATCCAAACGTGTTTTCTTCCATTTTGGACGCCAAATTCGGAGATTCTGCCGGCATCTGCTGCGATGCTCGCAGCAAATGGTCATGGTCCCAGACTGTCCTGGGTTGTGATGTGGGATGTGTCGGTTGGGATGCGAAAAATTGGGGTCATGGAGTTGAAAATTGGGTATATATTCTCCAAATGGCTAGTTCAGGCTAGTTTCCTATCTGGCAATCAAACTTGGCAATGGGAAGTCACCTGTGAATGGAAGGTGTCATGAGATTTTTTGTATTGGTGGATTTTCCGGCAAGCTGTGTTGATTACCAGGGTGTACATATATATATATAAATATGTATGTTTTTAGAGAGGATAATGATGATGAGATTAACCAGAAAAGAGAAAGTGCAAAAAAGGCACTTTATTTTCAGACAACCCTTCACAAAGTGTTGTATCAATGAATCAAGCCATCCAATTTGATACTGCTGAGCCATGCTGAGCCATAGCTAGATTCATACGGGTCAAACTAGTTTTGGCTGATGATTGGCCTGCTGTTGGCCCAGATTTTTGTGAGAAAGATTTCTGGTGACGAGGGGACTAGCGACTAGTGAGTAGCATTTTGTGTGCAACCATCATTTACATTGATGTGTTGGAGGAATCAGCTTCAAACATCTCATAACATCTTCCGACATCTTACAACATCTCACAACATGTTACAACATCTCACAACATCTTCCAACATATTCCAACATCTCACAACATCTTCCAACATCTTACAACATCTCACGACATCTCACAACATCTCACAACATGTTACAACATCTTCCAACATCTTCCAACATCTTACAACATCTTACGACATCTCACAACATCTCACAATATGTTATGTTACAGATTACAATTACAACATCTTACGACATCTCGCAACATCTCACAATATGTTGCACCATCTTCTAACATCTTACAACATCTTACGACATCTCACGGCATCTCACAACATGTTACAACATCTTCCGACATCTTACAACATCTCACAACCAGATGTTTCAAAAAGTTCTCCAGTTTTTCCAGTTCTAATGGTGTGACGAAAATTTCGCTCAGGTGCACCCCTCACAACTGCGTCCAACAGGTGGGAAAACTGATGCTTTCTAGGTCGTTTCCCATCTGAAAAAGATGTATCTTCAGAAATTTACCTGTGATTCTTCCGGGAAACATTCGCCTATTTATATCTATTTAATTATACGTTTTATACTGATATGTCTATAATTTATACGACAATATATCCCAAATTAATGCACCCTGACCACTGATTTGGGATGATTTGAGCATATTTGAGCCATAGAAACGAGGATTCAATGGGATTCCAGTGGATTTGCAGGGATTTCAGCATGTTGCTGTTTCCAACGCCATGGTCCCTGGGTCCCTGCAGGCTGCTTTTGCAGTACACCTCAAGAATTTGTCTCAGCAGCGTCGACGAGGCCGATTTTTTCATAGAGATCTAATATATTAATGGTCGAATGGGCAAAAATGGGTTGAATGTTCCAAAAGCTGATTGCCCAAAGTTTCTGGATCTGATATCTATAAAAAGTTTCTGGATCTATAAAAGTTCTGGAAGTTTCTGGATCTAAAAAAATTATGAATAGTTTCATAAATGAACATTCGCAACTATGAAGAAACTATGAATCCAGAAACCAAAGAAACAACTATGAATGTTCATGGTGAATGTTCTCAGTTTCGCAAATGGACAAGGGATGTGGCAAAACTGACATGAAAGATGTTGTGTGGTTCACCAGTCGCGGCGCACGCGGCTCAGGAAGTCATGGTGAACGAACTGCCACTATCGGCTCTACTGGCTCGACGACCCAAAAAGCTGATGGCACAGAGTGTGCCCACGTCCTATGCTTCGACTGGGAGAGAGGGGCCTGGGTGCCCGAAACGATTGAGATCCCAGCTATAGACGCTGCTGCCACGACCGAACTGTCAGAAGGATTGAAAGTCCTCATCGGCGCAGGCATGGGACGAACAACTGTAGCAAAAATTCAACGAAAATGCGGGGGGAATGGCGGAGAACGCAACAAAACAATGCAGAAGATGAGAATGTGATGGCCATGTGTGAGTTACCCTCTGGTAAACTAACATAGCTATGGAAAATATTGGAAAATCACCATTTTTAATGGGAAAACGCACTATTTCTATGGCCATTTTCAATAGCTATGTTAGTTTACCAGAGGGTACTTCAGAAATTGGTGAAGTAAAGAAAAGTAAAGAATTGAAGATGACATTGATCCCCTCAACTCGGGCACCCCAAGCGGTTCTACTTTGCTCAAGTAAATCAAGCACCAGGGGTTGGCTGACTGGTGCTGCACTTGGGGCCGTTACTGAAGTTAATCCTTGAATTTTTGGCACCCAAAATTTTTTAAAAAAAAAAACGCAAAAGATGTTGTTCTGGACAGGGGTTAGCACGCAAATAGGGCGATAACATTTAATTTATCATTGTTATATAAGTTATATAGCAGTAAAGTGTATCAGCCTTCAAACCCTGCCCAAGGCATGAGACCAACGACAGGGTCCGAGGGCCCTAGCGATAAGCAGGCTTTGAGTCATGAGGAGCGCATGCCGTCCTTCCCAAGAGAAGCGGCTCATTTACAGTTTTTTTGAGTAAAATCATGTCAGAATCAGAATTTTGATCAGAGAAAATACATTTGAAAATAGATGAGCATGGCAGTTTCACCAAAACGAGAATAATTACTAACATTTCAGATTCAGATGATTTTGGGATCCAACTTTACTAAACAACCATTGATCAAGAGAATTAAGAAGAAACTAAAGCAATACCCTCCAACCCCAAAATGGCACCACAAGTACATAGTTTCTTCATGGTAAGAGGTGTTTGGCTACTAATGCAATGTCATGATGTTGTGCAGGGATGCGTCAGCGTTGGATCTTTCAAATCGTTGTCCAAATTGAGGAATCGTGCGAACCGGACAATCCAACATGACTCATGACTAACTGAGTTTGATGGATTTACTTGAATGTAATTATTTAGCCATTGTCCAGCTTTTTGCGATGCTAACCCCATTTCCATCCACATTTGATCTCTCAGCTTTGACCTTCTGCCAGGAAGGTCAAACCATCGGTGCTGATCTCCTGCGTTCCATCCGCAACACCAAATCGGCCACGGCCGCGCCTCCCACGGTCCCCACTCCCGCGGCACCTCCGCTCTCAGCCGTGGCCCCAGTGGCCGCGCCCGTCGCCGTGCCGCCGGCCGTGGCCGCTGCGCAGGCCGTAGCCGTCCAGGCTATGGCGAAGCAGGTGGCAGCGCACGCAGCCCAGAGCTGGGCGGCGAATGCCGCGGCCCACGCAGCGCAGGTCCACTGCGCCCGGTTGGCCGCGGCCCAGCTGGCCGCGCAAGCGGCACGACTGGACCCACGCTTCGTGGAGGATCCAAATGCTTGGCTGAGGATCGAAGCGCCAGTGTTTCAACCTGGGGCCAGGCAGGATTTTGTTGGGAGATTTTTGGATGGTTTTGGATGGATTGCTGATGAATGGGTGGAGCGGGCAGGGAAGCAGTGGCTAAAAATAGATAGAGAGGGAGAGAGATTCTTGCACACTTGTTTGGCAATAAGGCAACCTGTTTGATATTCTTTGTCTGGAGCTTTGATGGGATGGGAACCGGAGGGGCCCCAACCAATGACTCATGGAGTTGTAGAGCTTCAGGTTTTAGGGCCACCATCAAATCACAATAAATCACTATCAATCACCATTAAAGCCGCCATTAAATCCATATAAATCATTAATATCATTAATAACCCTATAGGTAAGCACCAGAAATTCAGCATTTTTTTGTATCTTCCCAAAGCATTGATGATCCACCGACCCATCCGACCCATCCGACCTCAGGTGTTTCTTCGCCACCTCGGAAGCCACCGGCACCGAAACCTCTGCAGGGGCATCGGATGATACCGAGTCATTAGAAGTTCCTCGGGGGCCGCGCGGTCCGGGGGGGCGGGGTGGGAATGATAACCTCCGGCTTCTTTAGAGCTATGGAAGCAATTCATAGAAATAGATAGGTCGGATAGATGATGAGAATGATGATTTAGCTGTTGAACATGGTGATTTTCCAGGTTGCTACGTTAAATCTGGATGTTAATGGATCTAATTATCCCCCGGTGTCCTCAAACCCTCTAACATGGCTGGAAAAAAACAGTAACAGAACTAATTGGAGATTATTAATAAATGGGAAAAAGGTCGAACTAGTTAAATGGTGTTGTTTTCCAGCAACCCATGTTTGAAGACACCACAGGGTAACACTATAGAATAGTATATGGGTGATTGGTAGATGATCGGCTATATGGGGACGATCAATGTCAATTGATGATGGATGTGGGTTGATGCCGAGTCGTGGCTTCAGTTCAATGGTAGGTACCAGGTAGATAATTACGTCATGAATGGTTATGATAGATGGTCTACCATTTGGTGATGATGCTCATGGGGATGGCTTCATATACGTTTCTGGGATTTTCTGGGTAAATTATAGTGACCTCACTGTGGAATCATGCTTAGTTAGGGGAATTATCATGAATTATCACCAAATGGCTTTCTTTCAGGTTAGTGACTTATTTTCTACACCAGGTGACCATGTAGGAATCACCGATGCCGAGGTGGCAGCTGGTCTCTCTACAGGTCCGGAGACGGACCCAGGTGGGGGTTTGAAAAGATCTGGCAGAAATTGTTCCCCCAAAAAAAATGGGAGAGAGAAGTTGAAGATTGGTTCATTAACAATATATAGAGGATATATAATATATATATATATAATTATATATATAATTATATATATATGTAAAATGTTATTAAATGAGCGGACGAGTTTCACGAGTTCGAAGTTGGTATCGTTCACCCCGAAAAGAACCGCTGAACCGATTCGACACGGAAAAACCGATCCGCAGGTCTTTTAAGTACAGACTCTCCACCGTCAACACGGTCGTCTCGGACTTTGTTTCAGAACTTTGTTTCGTGCAAATCTGATGTTTTGTCCCTATTGGTTTGATTGTTTTTTTTTTCAGCCGTTTCCTGATGTTTTTTCCTCGTTTTTCTCATTTCCATAGTGGATAAATCTGCAAAGTCTTAAGGCGAAGATCAGAGGATCAAACATCGCCAGCCGTGTGGTTATCCAAAGTTGCACCCTTGCTGGAAGAGTTACCGGAGACGTCACTTTGGAGGAAGGATGCCACAAAGTCCGAACCAGAGAGGACAGCACCTTGGTAAACACCTTGGTTCTGCAAGTTATCCTGGTGGAATCTCATGGATTCTTACATATTGACTCAATTTGATTCATATTATTCCCGCCTCTTTGGGGGGAGTCACACCCCTGATGCATCTGGTGTATTTTTTTAATGTGTGTTTCAACACTTTTTGGGTGGTTAGTTACGGTTAGTTGTGAGCCTATACAGCTGGCTGCAGATTGAGGCCAGCAAAAACGCCACAGTTGCTGCACCACCATGGTCCGCCTCGGTAGCAGCTTCACCAGGTGCCGATATTTGGAGCCAGCTTGGATGGTTGGGAGAAAAGGAGCTTTTTGGGTAACCAAGGAGATGCTAACAGTTTCCCAGTCTGATAGATGATATTAGATGATATAGATGTCAGAATCATTTGATGAATCATCAAACGATCCACCATTTTTTCTGGGGTGATATGCACACAGAGATGTTCATCTCTCTCTCTCTCTGTGGATCTGATACAACCACCATCTGTGGATCTGTTATCAACACAGGGACCCAACCAGAGCTGATGAGACTCCAGAGCTTATTTGGCTGGTGGTTTGGAACTTTGTTTCCCATATATTGGGAATGTCATCATCCCAACTGACGAACTACACTCCATCATTTTTCAGAGGGGTAGGTGGCCCCCACCAACCAGTATGTTATTAACCATCATTAACCATATAATAACCATATAGTATCCATATAGTATCCATATAGTATCCATATAGTATCCATATAATATCCATATAATAACCAGGTATATTACCAACCACTGGTAGGGCTCAACCACCAACCACTTCTGCTTTCCGAATCCAGGTCTTTCCAAGCATTCGGAGCCAGTGGAGCCTTCGGAGCAAACATTTGGACCGCAGAAGATGCTTGGGCTGCCGCATTTGTTGTTGTGTATATATATATATATGTATGGTATGTATGTTATGTATGTATGGGGCCAATTTTGGGTCGGATCTCTGACATGAAAACAGCTGTTGGATTCGAGAACTTCACAGTTTGGTATGTTTGGTCCACCTACCATCTGGTTATGACATTCACAGTTTGCCATGGTTAAACGATGGCCCATAGAAATAGATGGACCATACCGTTCTTAATAGCATGGGTGGATCTTTCCATGGCGAACTGTTAAATAACCAGATGGTAAAGGAAACACCAACAGTTCGAGAAGCCATTCACATCCCCAGGATACGTCAACTTGTCAACTTCCCATAGAGGCTTTAACCAAAGGTTGAGTATCTGACATCACACACCCTACAAGATGGGGGGAACTCTTGGTGACAATTGTTACTCATTTTTCCCTCATGAAACTTGTAATGTTGTGCTTTAATGCCCACATTTGCTAACAGCCAATGGAACGATGAGTCAAGTGCTTGGTTGACATTGTATCAGATCATTTGCTAACAAAAGCCATTATTGTATACTGTATACCCATTCATGGTTGAATCATCTACAGTTAAGTCCAGAAGCTCCTCCCCCTAGTATTCTCACACCTAAACGAAACCCTGATGGTTGACATCTTGGATTTCTTATGATTTCTTCATTTGGAGGGGATGTGATGATCATTGAATCATAGAAAGTATCGTACCTCCCTGGTGGGCTAGGTGCATCTCCAGGAAATGGTGTTATAAAATGATAAAATCTGCAGGTGTAACAGCAGGAAGTAGCAGGACACCTCCAGAAGTTGGGGTCTAATTGTACTAATTGTCATGCAAAATCCATAGTTTCCCTTCCAATAGTTCCTTTCGATCCAAACTGGAGGATGATAGCCCTGGCCATCATCTGAGTCAGGGGAAAATCTTAAAATCCTCCCAAACTTGATGCTTTAAAGCGTTTAAAGCTTCATGTTCCTATCATTTCCTGTCAAATCCTGTTTTTTGGGGGTCTCGCCCAGGTGCTCGGTGAATTCTCCTGCCCAATGGTTGTCCACAGAAACCAAAGATGTGGAGCCCAACTCCTCCGTGACGCGGCACAATTGATAAATCATGGAGAAATTCCATGGTTTTTGGGGAAATTCCATCGTTTTTGGGGAAATTCCATGGTTTTTGGTGGGCAAAGTAATCGAAAATCCACAGCTTTGCTTCTGGAAAATCCACAGAACTTGGACATATTTGGACATTAAAAAAAGCGCGTTGCCCTCTGAACCCAACAGAGTAGACAGCCAATTGAAAACCCGCAATGAAAATTCGCTGGTTTGTGAGAATAATGAAATTAGTTGATCATTTTTTTGGGAAACAACGCAAGGCTAGCTTTTGCTGGACATCTGAATTATATTCTTTATGGCTGGAAATCCAACAATAACTCGAATCTGTTCTTTCGGGTGCTACATGGATAATTTCAGGGCGTGACCAAACCAAAGAAGGTATCCACGTGGTGAATTTGATTTACTGTCACAAGCCTGTGTTTGGTGATTTTTTTCGCAAGAGATTGTTTTTTTAAGGCTTCCAGTAAGGCTTCCAGCTATCCAGCTAAGAAGTCTCTTCAAAAATCCGAGCGCTGTGGAACCGAACCTGGAAGCTCTCGCAGCATTTGCCCAGACTAAGGTTGCTGGTGGGAAATCTTCTGCAGCCTTTTCTGCACCTCTACATGTTTCACCAGAGCCAGTCCAGGAGACACAGGAGAAACTGGATGCGATTGAACCAGGACGGGGAAGTTGTTGAGTTGTTGACCTTTTTGTCACTTGAAGTTGTGATCCTAAGATATGTGGAAGCCAATGAATACATAGGGGTTTCCATAAATGGGGATACCCCAAAATAGATGGTTTATACTGGAACATCCCATTAAAGTGGATGATTTAGGGGTACCCTTATGTCAGGAAATGCCCATATAACATATGTCTTTATTTTTTTTCGCGTCCTTTTGGTAGCTGCTAGATGAAGCCCATCACCCACTCATGTTAATTTCACCCCCCTTGTGTGGTCCCAAATATATGTTTTTATCCCCTACTAAACATTAGTTTCTGGGGGATGTTTGATATTATGGGGAAGGGATTCTTCATGCTGAAACTTTGAGCCTGATTCTGTTGGCGGCAGGTCTATTGAAGTCGTCTCCGGCCATAGCTGTACAGATTCTTTGCGCGCCGAATTGAGTGATGGTTTACAATGCCAATTAAGTTACTATAACATCTCATATATTGATCTGTTGAGCTGTTGAGGTGTAAGTTTAATATATCATATACCTAAGACCTCAATACTGGAATTAAGTTAATATATCATTGATATATCTATAATAGCTCAACAGTGTTACTTGGGATGTTGGAAACTGACACCAACTGCTCCTCGGAATTCCAAGATTTCAGACATCAGATCATTCGCAATGGCATAGCTATTGTTGGCTTTGTCCAACTATTTTGGGCTACCCAAAATCCCAAAATCCAATCGGGGATCATGAAAAACCAGAGATGCTACCCGTTCACAATTGCCATGATCAATGGATTGGTTTCAGGGAAAAATCGAAACCGGAAACCATCGATTTTCCCATTTTTTTCTATGAGGCTTTCCGGCTAAAATTTTCCCTTAAACCAATCCATTGCCGTGAGATATTGCCAGAATTTCTGGTATTTCTGTCCCATTTTTTGGGAGAAACTCGCAGTCAAAGGGCCGGGTAAACCTGGGCATCCTGGGCTATGTGTTACTTCAGGTGATCCAAAACTTGCGGAAACTTCCACTTCAGTTTGTCAATGGTTACCCAGTTACCCTCTGGAGTTTCGAAAATGGTAATCGAAACTCCCACCATTTCGTTCGTTGATGTTCCCATTGAAACCTCTATTTTAAGGGATTGTCCATTGACTTTCCCATTAAGACTTTCATTTATAAGGAATTGTCTACTGATTTTCCCATTCAAACATCGATTCAGGAGGATTTTCCATTGCTGCGTTTGATGACACCGGAAGCTATAATCATCCCTTCCCCGAAAATATGAACAAAAAAACGCCCCATTCAGACCATGGTGGATGTAGGAGATTCAATTAAACAGATGTAGGACCTTACAATGGCGGGTGTTTATTAAGTATTAAAAAGATCAGATTCCCAAAACTTACACTTTCAATGGGCAAAAATGACGATCCGGACACGCCTTCGAACACCATGGTGACATCTTGTTTTGTTGGCATACTATCTGGTAATTTCATATAGCTATTGAAAATCACAATTTTGCTCAATGATCCATTTCTATTGTCCATGTCCGCTATGTTAAATTGAGGATAAACCCTCATGAATCACCCTGAAATCAGTGGTTAAATCCAATCAAAACACCATGTTTGGATTATTTCAGAGCTATTTCTTCCATTTTTCACCAGTTGAGGGATGTGGTTTATACCATAATCCCATAATTTATAGGGTTTCAGCACCTGATTTCCCCATTTTTGCGGGCGGGAAAAAGCGGCATCAACTCCCAAGGAAGACGATGGATTCGGCCGATGCCGTGCCACCTGAGATTGAGAAACCGCTGGTGGTGCATGAGGAGATTCCGGAGGCGGCTGTACTGGCTCCTCCGGTTGGTGATAACCATTAATGGTGGTCAATAGATCAATAGTGATTATACCCTCTTGATCAGATATGTGTACAGTATAGACCATGTTATATGTAGTACATATGTTTGTATATGTGCTGCAGCCATTTTAGCCATTTTAGTGCTTTTAGCTACCTTCGAGCTAACCGAGTGAAAAGGTGCTGAACAGTGCTCAGGAGTGTTCATCAGATTTAA
>Ga0126342_10001319_pt1 | contig 34271 bp, 28 predicted proteins | sample Cyp1metagenome_FD_92528 | JGI IMG/M metagenome (GOLD analysis project Ga0126342, IMG submission 92528) | Coral microbial communities from Lord Howe Island, Old Settlement Bay, Australia - Cyphastrea 1 metagenome | ecosystem: Host-associated > Invertebrates > Cnidaria > Coral ...
GAATGCACTGGTTTGATCATTTTTTGACTAAATTGTCAAAATATTTGTGGATCAAAACAGGTGACAGGCACTACCATTTTGTAGAGCCATGGGTTATAGACCGACCATTTTGTAGGATGGAGATTGTGTACCAGAGCCATTTTGTAGAGACAGGGGTTGGTTCACTACAAAATGGGGCCCCCCAACCCCACCCAGGGAATGGGAAGGAGGATATATTTAGCTTATATATACATGGATCCTATGGGTTAGAGAGATACCCCATGAAACTCCACTAGATCTCCATTTCCCAGCTAGCCATGCCCTGCCAAGGCAGGCTTCCAAGTCCAAGAGCACCTTGCAGCGCAGACAGCTGCAGAAGTCGTTGCAGAGTTGGTCGCCAGGTGAGATCGCCCCGATCGCCTTCGAAGCATTCGCTATGAATAGGAAAATAGACGAACCATACCCTCTGGTTATGTCAAAATAGCTATGGAAAATTGCCATTTATAGTGGATTTACCATTAACAAATATTAACAATGGTGATTTCCCATAGTTATGTTAGTTTACCAGAGGGTAACATACACGATTTGATTTAACAAAATAGTTGCAAATGAAAAAAACATAGCCAGTTAAAGAACACAGTTCTTTTTTTGGGCAGGCTTATTTAAGATTGGCACCATTTCGTTTGAATGTTGGATTAGGAGATCGGGAGCTTGGAACTCACTGGTTCAATTCATTAGGGTCTTGACGGTCATGAAATGTGGGCGACTGTACCATATCAAGCTTTAGGAAGTGCCTGTACGTTCCCTGATGTAACATAGATTTAGGTTCCTGAAACGGCGAAAAAAAGTAACTCCATAATTTAATCTCCTTTTATCATAACACAATAGTTGGTTGGTTGGTTAGATACCCATGTTCCATCATGCTCCCATCGATTCCGGGTCTCATATATTAGCACTTGCCCATTTCGACGTCCACTGTGTCATTAGCACGTATTTTTGTTCGATCATCAAAGAATTGAAGTACTGATGTTGGTTGGCTATGTTGGTTGATATTCAAAAAAATCGTCCATCATAATTTGGTTGATATTACCCCGCAACAAAACATCTTGAGATATTTCATCATAATTTGGTTGATATCCACCATAATTTCATCATAATTTGGTGATATTTGACAGTTCACCACCTCCAGAAATTCCAGGCACTCCTCGCCCGGAGAGGTTGCCCTGGCCACCAGGTACTGAGATTCCACCAATGGTGATGACTTGGGGATGGTGACGACATGACGTTGGGTTTACCACAATCTCTATATATATATACTGGTCAAACAAAAATATGTTCGTAAAAATATGTAAAAATATACCTAGCAAACACACCTCTTGAGCACATGCTAGCAATACTTCTACAATGAACATACTATACTGTAAGCGTTTCCAACGACAAGGGAAACCCAAGATCCACCCAACTGTTTGAGTTGAATCCTGGTGAGTCAAGATTCCCATGCCTCACAGCAGCTTGCAGCATGTTTTATTTGCATCCCCAAATGGTGGCTGGAGAGACATGACTATGGTATACTGGTATACTCTGGTCATTTCCATTGGTTTTCCTATTAAAACCTCTATAATTTATACCATTGCCACATTTGATTACCAGATGGAATTGTTCAAAAGGCATGACACTCATACTTGAAAGACTGATTCTTGGACAAGGGGATGATTTAATTCGGTCAAATGATTTCGATGGACGTCTTGTAAATCATTTGAAACCCAAGATGATTCGATTATTTTGGCGTATATATAATCATTCTGAAAATTCATGCCTGATGACATAAAATTCTAGTTGTTTTGTTGTCCCAGCCCAATTAACCAATACTTTTCCGCCTGGCAATGCAACCCCGAAAAAAAAAAAACGGGCAGGGAAGCCATCGTCGGCAGCGGCTGGCGCACGAGCTCGGCGGCCATTGCCAGCATGGCGCGGGGGCTTAGGAAATCTGATGGATTTGATGGCCCCACAGACAAGAGAATTGAACATCTTAAACTGACTTTATGATTACCCTCTGGTAAACGTTGACATAGTATGGAAAGATCCACCATGCTATTACTGGGAAAATCAACTATTTCTATGGCCATTTTCAATAGCTACGTTAGTCATTACCAGAGGGTATTTATGATCGCAATATAATCATACAATCGTGTCATAATATATTGTCACTATTTGGAACCATTGATCTGTGTGTGTGCGCAGGTAAAAAGCTGTCTAATTGTATGATGTCTCCTTGTCTAGGAGCATGGACTCTGTACAAGAAACATCTGATGGAATCTATATTATCTATATATCTTTAAATATAGAACATATATATAAATATACACATTCATACATACACACACACATATATATATATGATATGTATATACTTATATCTTTCATGGGGGCTTAACCAACCTACCCAAAGGCAAAAAAAACACTGATAGCTGGTTGAAATTCTTTCTTATTTGTATAGTTGTTGGTTACTACGCCCCAAACATTACCCTCTGGTGACTCTGGTAAATGAACAGTCGAAACTAGCCATGTTTGAGTGGTTTCAACTAATCTTCCCCCAAAACTGCTAGGGTTGAACTTTTTTTTTACTGGAGGGTAACCCTTGTTATTATCATCCCAACATGATAGGAAGGTCACCTGTCGACAAGGCTGGCAAGGCAGCTGCCAGGGCCGTGGCCCACCAACTGTCGAAGGCTGCTACCAAGGCGGGCTGGAGAGGTCAGGGATCTGCAGTTAAACCAGGCGTTACCCTCTGGTTATTTAACATAGCCATGGAAAATCCCTCATAAATGGAGGTTTTAATGGGAACATCCACTATAAATGGGCCATTTTCCATGGCTATGTTAACCAGAGGGTACCCCCTGGCGAACTAACAGTTTGCTATGGAAAATAACCATTCCCAGATGCTCCATGGTGCTGGAATATTTACCTACATTTACCCCAAACATGGCCCAAATGTAGGTAAATATTGCATACATGGAGCATCTGGGATTGATATCCACTTAGTTCGATGATTCTTATAAACTCCTATAAAACATTGTGTTTTTCCATATCTATATTATGCGTTATATGGTAGTTTACTGGAGGGCAACTTGCAGTTAAACCACCCCAAATCGGGATTTCAGCAGGCAAAATTGTGACTCATCATGACTGGTTAAATAACCAAAGTGAGCATATGTAGCAAAAAATCTGGTGTTATACCACGTGCTTACCAGATAGACATGGTCATATCATTTTCCGTCAAATTCTGCGCCTCAATGGAGAGATCCAATACGTCCACCCGAAATCTGGGAGAAGGGACTGGGTTTCTCCACCGAGCCCCAAGAGAAGTGAGGCTGAGATACCCTCTGGTAAATTAACAGTTGGACCCTGAAAATAGCCCTAGTTTTAATGGAAACTAATCTTCCAACCCCTACTGTATCTGCCAGGGTCCAACTGTTAATTTACCAGAGGGTATCCCAAATCCTAAGACATGTCCGCGAAGTTATCTGGGAATTTTCGTTGAGATTTTGTCCACCATTTGACGGGAGAGGAAACCATCTATGAAACTACGCCCGCACCAAAAATCATGCGTCCCAAATGGGAATAAACAACAACCACACAATACAACACATAGCTCATATGTCTCCAAATTGTGTTATTTTGTCAACTTTTAGTTGTACAAATGATAAATATCAACATTTCAGCCGGAAGAGTCGACCGCTGTTCGTGACAGAAAAATCCGCCAGGATGGATGGCAAGAGGTGGCCAAAGCAGCTGTATTGCGCTTAGTCACGTCTGAAATCTCTCCTCGATTTGAAGGAACTCAGGCGATTCTGGCGGTTGTTGGACAGGATTGACATGATTGAAATCTTTTATTTTGGGGAGAGCGATGTTTATTCAATGGGCTATGGGTTCAACATGCTACGTAACGATCCGTGAGTTTTTTTCGACGCGACTGCTGCGCTCAGTCGGATGCGGCCTATGCATCTTTGATGCCTCCAGCTAGGATCTCAGCCGAACTGCGACTCAGTTAGACCTTACCTGAAGGGTACAGGATGGGGCCCTGCGGGCCGCCAAGATAGCTAAGGTGCCTTGTTGGTTTATGGTAGATGTAACTTTAGTTAACCTGGTCTATAAACCAACTTATAACTGAGGGGCACCATCCTGTAGCTTAATTTGTTGTTTGGTGATTAGGCGGTTGTTAGGAGCCTATTGTTTTGCGAGCCGAGGAGCCGTGAATTAAGTTGCCCAACAGCACTGATTGTTTAGTCATGTTGTTTGCGGGCGATATTGTCTTTTTGGATCTACACTCCTCAGATAAATTCTGGTTGGTGGTTTCAAACATGAATTTTATGTTCCATTTCCTATATGGGATGTCATCCTTCCCATTGACGAACTCATATTTTCAAGATGGTTAAAACCACCAACCAGTAAATTAATAGCCAATGTTGTGTGAGTAAAGCATCTATTGTTGGGCTGATGGGCTCATCATTAGACAATCCCCTGGCATGAAACAAGACACATCCACAGGCCACTAAAACTTTTAGAGACCGGTGAGCCAGGGTTAAACGCTTTTGTCTTTCATATGTCTTCAGTTTTTTTTGCTTCGAAATCAATGCCTGACTATAGTCATGCCAGTATCCCTGAATTGGGTTGGATTGGAACTTTCGCAGTAGATTTACATCTAGATTTACCCTCTGGTAAACTAATAGTTTTCTATGGAAAATGGCCATTTATAGTTGATTTACCCATTGAAAATGGTGATTTTCCACCTTTTATAGTTGATTTACCTATATTAAAAGCGTTTTTTTTTCCATAGCAAACTGTGAACGTTTACCTCTGGGTGTTCCCTCTCCAGTTGAAAGTGGCGCCCCAGGCTGAAGTGCCGCGCGTGGCAGCTGAAACGTCATCACTGGAAGTGGCCAAGGAGACCACCAAAAAAAAGGGTCGTGTTCGACTTGGCTATGGAAAAAAAAACACAAGGAATCCCAAGGCAAACCGGGTTATATAATTATATATATAATTATTATGATTAGATATATGGGCAACTGCGGTTTATAGTAGATTGACTTAGTTGACCATAGTTCGACAATAGTTTGTAGCACTAGGTTGTGTCCATGGATGTCCATGGTTTATAGTATATAATAATATATAGATATAGATGCATAGAGATACACCGAACTATTGTTTTTATTGGGTGAGAAATCAGAAAGCAACAAAATCCAACAAACATAACTGGTGGCGGTGGGGGCCTCACTTTCATTGATGGCTATAATTATGGAGCATCCTCTTATGGTAAGTCTCAGGCAGCCGCTACAGATGGCAAGACTGGGGAAGAGGCTGGCACCATCCTGGACCGGAAGCGGTGGGCGAACCAAGCGCTTCAGCAACACAAGTGTTCAACCAATGAAGATTGGGTTTCTCATGGTTGAACTGTAAAATTATATGCGTTGATATTATATATATATGGAGGGGTTGACCCATTAACATATCTGGGAATCCCATCCTCCGGTCACATTAGTCGTCATTTTTTGTTACACCCAATAAAACTCGGGTGTTTCATGCCACGGCCAGGTGGGTCTGGCTGCCATTGCTGCGGTTCGAGCTGCTGGTGTTTCTTGGGGCATCAAAAAAGTGGATGTGGAATTTTGCCTGGCTGCCATACACCTACCATGACTGGGGATGGTTTTTTGGGCACCCATAACACTGGTGATGACTTAGGACTGATTTTGGTGATGGTTTATGGCATTGGGGTTTGCCATTTTAATGTCCAGCAAGCTGTGAATGTGCTGTTTTTTCTCAATTGCAGGATGTCCAGTCGACTGGCAGTGGCACTGCGCGACACCGGATTGATTTCATCCTAATTCCATTGACGGTGAGGGTCATTGTTGAATATTGTTGAATATCATTTGTAAATCGATATCCTTTTTGAAGGTGTTGTATGTGGATACCCTCTGGTAAACTAACATAGCTATTTAAAATGACCCATTTCTATAGTTGATTTATTTAAAGTTGTGTTTTTCTATAGTTATGTTACTTTACCAGAGGGTAATTCGCAAAGCCATGCATTGTTATGCACATACACCTGGTAGGGACGCCAGCTTACTAAGGTCTCCGCAGCCTTGAGTCCTGTCCATGACTCAGCGGATTCTCTGAGGTTCCACATCAGTTTACTGTGGTAAAAGGATGGTTATATATCTGGTTAGTAGTGATGGTTAATAGTGGTTAATAGGGTATAAACCAACAACAATGGGAATATGATGGTTATATACTGGTTGGTGGTTTGGAACATTTTTTTATTTTTCTATTCAGTTGGGAAAATCATCGAACGAAATGGTGAAATTGTTCACCAGCAAGCTATGGCAAAGATGAGACCGGAGGATATGAGAGGGATATTTATCTGGTTGGTGGTTTGGAACCATGGAATTTTATGAGTTTCCATTCAGTTGGGAATGTCATCATCCCAACTGACGAACTCCATGATTTTTCAGAGGGGTAGGTATACCACCAACCAGTAAAAGGATGCTAAAAGTATCTAAAAGTAAGGTATATACTTTCCGTTGTGCAGTCAAATAGGCAATATGTTTGAAAGCTGTTGGTTAGCCATCGAAAGGATGTGGGCTGCACATGGCTGTACGACCTGCATCCTGTTTGAATTCTCAATGGATTGGTTTGAGGGAAAATCGACAGGAAAACCCCATGATCTTAATGGGAAAATCGATGGTTTCCGGTTAAGATTTTCCCGTGAAAACCAATCCTGTTTGAAATTCCGAAGGTTATTGCCAGCTCATCCATTGCGGTGGCCTTGTCGTACCCGACTCAGAGCGATGCCTGGATCCAGAGGTCCCCCAGTCGTCACCATGGGTTTCAATACTCAACTGGCCTGACTTGGATGACCCGTTTTACCCCGGAAACCCCCTCTCTGAAATCTTTGGGGAACACTTCAAAAACAAACGAACATCCGAAAGTACACTGTATCAAATTCTAGCTTGGGGGTTGAGCATGGACAGATCTGTGTGGTTATGTTCCAAGTCTTAGAGATCAGAACCACCGCGTGGAATCAAAACCACAGCGTAGGCATAGATAATGACTGCCCTCATGGATGCAACACTGCAAGTGATCACAGTGCAACAGGTCTTGAGCCATCTATCAGGTGCCAAACTACCAAGACTATAGACTATACGTTTTCTATACATCTTCCATACATTTCTATACGTTTCTGTTCGTGGTTGGAGATCTTTCACACCTCCAAGAGGTTTCGTTTGACCCCAAGGCTCAGATATCAACCCCAACTCAGGAGTTGCCATCGATGCATGGCAAGTTTCACCGTGGAGGATGCTGGGGCCTCGAAGCCAGAGATACGGAGCTTTCCCTTTGTCATGATAGTGGGGGTTACCCTCTGGTGAACTAACATAGCAATGGAAAATGGCCATAGAAATAGTGGATTTTCCCATGAAAAATTATGATTTTCCATTGCTATGTTAGTTCACCAGAGGGTACCCCCAGTTTTTGCTATCCATATTTTTGGATAAAACCATCGATGAACCAGCTATGGATAAGAATCTGGGGGTAACCATGATGAAAATCTATTTATCTCGTTTTTATGATCAATATTTATCATGAGTGGATTTCCATGAAATAAACATAAATAAAAATCAAAATTAAAACCAGCTATGGGGGCACCTCCATGACTCAGGAAGCCTCCATATATTCAGCTTCTTTTGTCATGTTGGTCATGTTTGGGTCTCCGTATGGCAGTGGCAGCTCGGCCCATTTGAAGGCGCAGGAAGTGACAGCTAGCAACCCAGCAATGTATTGGTGTCGAAAGGGACATGATTAGACGGAATGGGATAGAGATGATGGCATGATGATGGCTATGAGTAACTTTTGATATCTTTTGATCACATAGTTTTCTTCACGGCACGGAAAAAGCAGTGACAGCTTTGTGGCAAGAGCAAGGCTAAGAGGGGCTGTCAGACTCGCGGTTCGGCGCCATGGTTTTAAGTTGCCCATAGCATGCTGGCGGCCAGTTTGCGTGTGCCTGACCACGTCCCACACTTTGCTGCGGATGTTCCGAACGACCCACCGGTGCCCACGGTGCCCATTGCACCAATGGGCATGAATCCCCCGGCATCCAGCGCAGCTGAACGCGCAGAGTCCTTGAAAGCATTGCGAGGACGGGGGAAGTCTGGGACCGCGAGGAGATGCATTGGACAACTTGCATACCCATGACGGATCCATGGTGCTGGTATATTAATGCTAACATTGATTGGGGGTATATTGATGGGATCCATGTTACCATATATAGCAGCACCATGGATCCTATGGGATATGCCAGAAACTTATGTCATTAACTGGCATATGTTGGGGAAGTTAGTGATCAACAATGGAATGTTTTTCGGTGCCATGATTTCAGACAAGTCCATGGGGAAAATGTTGAATGATTCAACTTAGTGATGCAACTTCAATAGAGAAGCCACGTTGAACTGATATACCAGGCTCCACAGCAGTGACAACTATAGTTTTCTTCAAGACAGCTTGGGATCATCAAGGCAAAAAACATGGACCACATTGATTTCAATGAATAAGTATCATATTCAATCCCTTCAAAGGCATCAAAAGGCTAACTACCGCGAGGATGACTTCTTAGAATACTTGTTCATCAACACTCGCGGGAGTTTTTCGAAAGGTCATATTAGACTACTAGACCCCCAATAAGATGGATGGTTTATTGCTATCCAGTGGAGTTTTCCGGAGGGACCACTCCGGAGCTACGGGTATCCATCTTCCCGATGAAACGGGGGCCCGGTTGGAGCTACGAACGGAGTTTCTCCATTTTTATACGATAGATTGACGCTGACCAATCCATGAATGCCAGCCATTTTTTGGGCCTTCTGGTCCCATCTTGGCCCGTAGGTTTGGTTGGGCCCCATGCCTCTTCTGCTCAGCTGAAGAATCAGCTCCAGCGCTTCTCGAATGACCCACGCAAAGCTGCCAACGGCCCCCTGTCTGAAAATGGGTATACTGCAATACTTCCCAAAGGGCAATTTTAGATCATTTTAGTATGTTTTACCATCTGGTTATTTAACATAGCCATGGAAAATCACCATTTTATAGCTAGGTAAACCATCTATAACCCATAGGATCCATGTATGGTATATATGCTAACATTTGGGGTATATTGATGGTAAATGTTACCATATATAGCATACATGGATCCTATGGGTAAATGGGTCATCTATACCATGGCTATGTTAGTCATAACCAGATGGCAATAGGGGAATGATGATCAACCAGTGGATTTCGGTGTGTCCGCTTTTGAGACCAGCCCAGTTTTCGCTGTGCAGTTTATCAATTGATTCCGATGAAAAGATCAACGGGAGACCATGTTCTTTTTCTTTACCATCACATATAGTGGTTTCCCGTATATTATTTTGTATTTATTATCTATCGAAGTACTATATATATATATACACCAAATGATACAGTTGATACTATATACATATATATATATGTACATCCCCTCAAGTCGACCGCTTGCGTTGAGTGTGTGAGTGGTGGGTCTGGAAGATGACAATAACTTAAGGCTGCAGGTTGTTAAGGTCATGTGGAAGTTCTGACACTTTCCACAGTTCATAAATTGAGTTAAGGAAGCCAAACCGAACAAACCCTGTTTGGTGATTTTGAATCCCTTCTATTTTCAACCCTTTGTTGGTTAACTTTTTTCCAACTGACTCTTTTTTGGAACTGCTGAAGAAAACCTACGCTGTCGGTGAAATCCACATTTTTCCTGGTTGTTGTCAGTTGTTGTCAGTTGCATCTCCATTTTGAGTGGTGGAATCTCTATCGTAGACCAGCCTCGCACAGGCTACTTTCGCAGTGCCTGTGCTTGCGACCTTCCCTTCGACTTTCAACCTCGACCTTTGCAGCCCGGACGGGAATTCCAGATTCCGGGGACCCAGGCTCAGGGGATTTAGGCAGACACTATCCACTTGGCCTCCAGTAAACATGGTTGAGAAATCACCAAATCATACATAAAACTAGCATGAATCCCCTACCCATAGGATCCATGTATGGTATATATGGTAACATGGATCCCATCAATATACCCCCTTTATGTTAGCATATATACCATACATGGATCCTATGGGTAAGTGGGTATTTCAATAGAGAAAATCGGTATATAAATGGTGGATGTTCCATTGCTATGTTTGATGACAATGAGGGTAACCCAATCAGGGTCAACAAAGCTTTGGATGATGATTTTGTGGTTGAATCTACAATTCTTTTTTGGGCTTCCATATCCAGATGTTGATTTTTGGGTGGTGCTGCCTAGGGCATGTCCTGATGTTGGGTATTTTTCATATCATCTTTGAACCTTCAAAGGGCAATCGGAGATGGCTATACCAATTAATGATGTTCGCAACAGCTATCACTACCCCTATGGTTCCAAAAATCCTGTGTCCCTGAATTGAAGAAGGGAAAGTTAAGTAGTGAGCCCCTTAAATTGCCCATGAAATATTATGGCAAAAAAACAGTATATAAGTTTATCTTAAACCAATCAACGATTCTTGTAGATGTGGAATGAGCATATGATATATGGCATACGGTATGCCACAAACAATTGAGAAGTACTGAAAGGTGATTTACAACTTAGTGTTTAGAACCAGAATTTCCATGTCTGCATCTTTTTTTAGTGGGTTACAAGGTGGTGCTGTGGTGCCTAGTTAGCTAAGTTGGTTCCGTTCACTAGATTGACTGGGGTTTATATATGTTTATGGCAGTTTCTAGTGTTTGTAACCATACCAGATGGGGGTATAGACCAACTGATAACTGATGGATACCTGTTTGTTTGGATCACGTTTTTAATCAGGGCTTGGAAAAACCATCTACCATCATGTTCCTGTGAAAAATGGGGCCTACCAGCTGATAACGAAAAGGTGGTGCCCCCCAATTATATTAGTTGGTTTACAACACCAAGTATAGATATATCTACCATAAACCCCAGAGTGCACCAGGTGCTCACCAACTTCGCTACAATTACATAAATCCCATTAAATCACCATTGCTCCCAAGACGGTGAATTTCCTTGCTCCTGTGATGTGCAGCTATACACAAGACACATCAAGACACCCATATATCAGACACACCATATGTTGAAATCATCATTTTCCTATGTTTGCCATCATCAATTAGCCATAAATCCCATTAAATCAGTATTAAATCCAAATTTTTGGTGGTTAAATCACAATTTTCCTATAGTTAAATCACCGTTTTGCCATCATCAATTAGCCATAAACCATCATAACCCCCATACAAATCACCATTTTCCTATGGCTAAATAAGTTTTTTTTCCCAGCCGCATGACCCAGGTGCCGCAATAGCTCCGCCGCGGCCTTCACTGGGCCACGTCATGCGCTCAGCTGGTTGGACCTGGATGTGCAGCTCTTTCCGGCCGCCCGGTCATTGTCCGTAGCCGGGGTGAACCAACAGGGCTAGGGAAGGGGGAAATCCTCGAAAAACATAGGAAAACCAGAGGAACATGTGGAAAAAACACGCTATAAACCATGGGAACATATGAGAAAAGCATAGGAGAAACATGGGAACATATGAGAAAAAAACCATGAACAACGACTATAAATGGAGGCTTTAATGGGAAAATCATCTAGAAATGGTGGAATTGTTCACCAGCAAGCTATGGCAATTTGATCAGACAAGTGTAGGGTATGAGAGGGATATTTAACTGGTTGGTGGTTTGGAACATTTGGATTATTTTCCATATACTGGGAATCATCATCCCAACTGGCGAACTCATATTTTTCAGAGGGGTTGGTCAACCACAAACCAGTATACTATTTTCACTTTTCAGCTCTTATACCACAAAAAAAAAAAACATACTAACATATACTAACCTAATATTTTTCGGGTAGGTTGAAACCAGTTTCTATGTAGGAAAGAAGCTGTGAAAATCCATGGGTGAAAATCCATGGGTGTCCCATGCGAGATGATCTACACCGGCAGCTTCCAGGCAGCTATGGTTGTTATGGTCGTTGACTCACTTTGTTACTTAAGTTGGTCAGTTGGTTTATAGAAGTACACATGTATATATATATATATTATTGTATATCTATCTACATGTTAAGTCGCGTTATGATAGATATATCTACAGTTGATTGAGTTTATAAACCAGCCAGCTCATAGAATATACAGTATATATCATTAATGGTGGGCTCCACCTTGTAGGGTATTGGTATTATATGTTTCCAACAAATTAGTATTTGAGGTTGTCTATCAATGGCCATTTCAGGAACCGATTGATTGGAGGTACCTACTATATATAAGGCCTATTTTTGAGGCCTATGTAAGGGGATATACCCCCAAAATATGGCCTTATATGGTACAGTACCTCCATTTTAGGATCCTGAAATTCCCATTGAATCTAGGTTCAAGATTGTTCATATTCGCCGGTGTTGTGGTCGTTGGTGGGTGGTTGAAAATCCCCCAGCCCTTGTCTGGTCACTTACTGAGTAGCCATCGAAAAATGGGGATTGAACCAACCATAGTGGTTCCCTCTGGTAAAATAGCTATTGAAAATGGTCATTTATAGTGGATTTACCCACTGAAAATGGTGATTTTCCATAGTTATGTTAGTTTACCAGAGGGTAATACAGCGGACAATATTGTGTTTGCATTGGTTTGTCCATGTTTGTCCAGAAATGATGGATTTTTCCTGCATTTTCATGTTACCCTCTGGTTGTTTAAATGTTATTTAACATAGCCATGGAAAATGGGCCATTTATAGATGATTTGCCTATTAAAAATTGTGATTTTCCATGGCCATGTTAAATAACCAGATGGTATATACTCAAATTGATGGTAAGCGGCTGGATTTTTGTCGGTATCCAATTTCGCGGACTCAATTTCATGAAGGTAAAGTGACCTTTTGGATCCCTTTGGTAATCTGGACATGTCCAAATGTTTTGTGTGATGTCATTTGCACATTCCCTTCAAGAAGGTAGGGATTTCTGAGCTTGGAGTATGAAAGGGTGGTATGCGTTAGGTAAGATTGCTTAGCTAAAGTGATGAGCATCAAACATCTAGCGTTTTTCACAGCATGGGGATGCGAATACTATGGGGATCATCCAACTTGCCGAACGGAACTATTGGCATTTTCTGGGAGGCTGAAACGTATATAGATTAACAATGATTAACACCAAGCCGAAGGAAGTTAGCTCGGTCACCCGAATCCAAACCCGAAGCCGGCCTTTCTTTTTTTTTGTTTATCTATAGACAAATCTCTGGAGCAAAATTTTGTGCTTGTGCTCCGATCCTAAAAAGAATCTTCAAAGATGTGGGTATGGATCAATACCTATTAATACCATTTTTAGGGGGTTATTCACATCCATTTACCAGCTATTTTGATGTGAACTACAGGTACTATTGGTTTTGACACACTGCCATGTTGATCAGCGCAAGAAGTCAGCCTCAGGCCCCAGCTTTCTTGCAGATTGTGGACTGCTGGGCATTGTTGCCAGCGTCACGAGAAGTGAATCAGCGAGTAATTCACCAGGAGGCATTCTGGGCTGCGGCCTTTCAGAGCCTTGGGATGTTCGAAAGTTACCCTCTGGTTATGTCAAAATAGCTATTGCACATGACCATTTATAGTGGATTTTTCCATTGAAAATGGTGATTTTCCATAGTTATGTTAGTTTACCAGAGGGTATACTGACTGCAAGCTGCAAAGAGTTTCATACCCTGCCATACCCCCGAAGGTTCCCCTTGTGCATTGGAAGATGTCTCAGTTCCCCCTTGTGCTCGGTGTGTTCCATGCTGCATTGATTGTGCACCTGAGACCTTCGCTAAGGAGTGTTTTCCTGGAGGCGCTTTAGGGGCGGCAAATCATAGATGATCATAGTGGGTTCGACAGAATATGGGTGGAAAATCATAGAATTGGATGATGGGAACATTTACAGGAAAGCCCGGAAAGCCCTATATTTGATGGTAAAAACAATGGTTTCCGATTAAGATTTTCCCTTAAACCAATCCATTGAGAAAATCCTTTCAGCGAGTGGTTTCTATGACCCATTCGATGACCAATTTGAAGGGCTTGCAGTTGTTCCGCCCTGGCAGGTGCCCTATGCTGACGTGGCTTCTGCGGCTCCGGGAGTGCGAGGTATCGTGAGAAGGGATCCAGGGAAAAGAATGGTTTTCCCATGTACCCTTTGGATCCCTCTGGTTTTTGAGCATAGCTATGGAAGCCATGAACTATTTTCCATGATCTGCCTGTTAAAACGGTGATGTTCAAATAGATGTAGCCATGTTACCGTACTAAAGGGTATAAAAGGCCCATAATTCGGGCCTTTTCTTGGTGGGAATGCAAAGGATTTTGGGAGATTTAATAAACGTCAGGAATTCTTCTTTTTGGAGGGGTAACCTGTTCCATTCATAGTGATCATGTTGCTTGTAAATGATGGTACCCGAGAGAAATATCTCGACCAACAATACCTTCAACCTGGGTACCCCAAAAACCATGCCGCAGGCAGTGAAACCAGCACTTTATAAAAGGCGGATCCACACATTACACACACACATATATATATATATATATATATATTGAATTATTGAATTATTAAATCCCATGGGATCCATGTATGGCATATATGCTAACATTGGGTGTATATTGATGGTAAATGTTACCATGTATAGCATACATGGATCCTATGGGTTAAATTATTAAATATAGGGTCACGATGGGTCACGCAATCAAGGTCTAGCCATTTTTTTAAAATCATACAGACTTGACATCTTTCAACCAGCTCTTTAGTGCAATCTGCCGGACCTCTATGTTTTTAAGGGCTGATTTCATTATATTTTATGTTTTAAACATCTTCCATCCAAACCCGGGTTTGCCCACACTCAAACAGCACATCCAAACAATATGATATACTTTCAGGATTTAGGGTTTAGGGTTCTAGGGTTTTAGGATTTGTTGTTTTGGAAAGTTAAAAAAACAATCTTAAATCCTACGCAGTGATTTGAGCATGTCAAAGGATATGCAGGATTCGCCGCGGGCAAACCTAGGGTTTGCAGCGAACATCGTGTCGAACATCTTTAATCCTGTAGACTGTAGATGTTCCCTCAAACCATCTTGAACCAATCCATTCTTCTCTGCCACGGCCCAGGTAGCTCCGTGATGTCGGCTTCCTTTCTTCGCTTCACGGAACGCTGGCGGCAAGAACTGGGTCGCGTGTGCCCCAAGTGCGGCTCGTCTCGATGAAGTTTCAGGGGTTCTCGTAGGATTATTTGATTGTATCAATGGACTGGTTTAAGGGAAAATCTACAGGAAACCATGGTTTTTACCATCAAATATAGGGCTTTCCTTAAATGTTCCCATCATCCAATTCTATGATTGTATGCTCAAGGATGTTCAAAGGAATTTCATGGATGTTCAAAAGATGTTCAAGGGATTTTCATGATTAGGATTGTCAGGTATTTTCAAATGATTTTCATGGATTGTCATGGGATGTAGAAGTACGCAATTTTAGGATTCATGATTTGTCTCCACTTCCTGCATTCTAGAAAGAATAGGATTCCTGGGTGAGGGGGATCTTACTGCAGGAAACCGGAAGGTAGGTACTTGACATATTCTTAATTTGTGGCTGTTTCGGCACCCCCTTTTCTGAACCGTTTCCAAGGATGTTCGACTTTCATTGAACATCCCAGCCTTCGGAACGAGTTCATGTTTTCATAAGTTTTGGTGCCCTACCGACTGTAACTCCTTTTGTTTGGCATTGTTGACGCACGATTATAGCAACCCCAAAGCTAGAAAAGTAGAATCCTACCAAACTATCCAAACTAGTGGTCAGTTCCACTACAAAGTGGGGCCCCCTAGATAGCTAAGTTGGTTTATAACTCCAATAACTATGGTTTATGGTACCTATAACTATAGTTAATGGGGTTTATAAACCATCTTATAACTGGGGGGGCCCACATGGTAGGTTCCTATTCTTTTGGGTGGTTTGGTGTGGATCTGCTATTGATGTTGTTTTGCAACGTGACTTGGGCTGGCATTCATTTCCAGAGTTTCCAGCATCCAAACCCTGGTGATGATGTCGCCATGCCCACAGTGCCCACGCTGGGCCACGAAACAAACGTCCAATATCATCCAGTGCTTAACATCTGGTTGGTGGTTTGGAACCTGAATTTTATGACTTTCCATGTTTTTTTTGGGAATGTCCTCATCCCAACTGGCGAAACCCATGATTTTTCAGAGGGGTAGGTCAACCACCAACCAGATCGGAAATCCCTGTGTTGTTGAAGAAATCTGCAAGAGTCTCTAGGTTTTCATGGATCACCCGGCCAACCCATCATACACCCCTTACTGGATTGCACCTTGAAAAGATTCAATATGAACCCCAAAAAATCCACAGACAGTGAAATTGGAAGGTGAATTTCCACACTTGAATGTAGCCCAAACAGTGGGATATTTTTTGCATTTTTCCGCATATAATTAGTCTATAAATATAGGGCTTTCATTTGAGTTAGGGGGGTAAACCTTTGATGGGTAATTCAATGGTCTAATCTGAAAATTCCCAGAATTCATGCGATAATTTTCCAAAAAATGATGGTGAAAACCGTGGTTTTCTTCATAGAAATAGATAGAAATAGCATAAATATTAGATGTTCCCAAGCAAACCCATGCATAAACATTAAAATTGCTTCAATAGCCATACTAGTTGCTTAGATCCCAAATCATTGGAGTTCATTATGATCTATGCATTATTTACATATCCCATATCATATCGTCATTGTTCGGTGCGGCCTTCTGAACGGCCAGGTGCAGCACGACAGGCCATCGTTCCCATCGTCTACGGCTTCCCCAGCGCACCGCTGACGGCACACTACCGCCGTGGAGCGTTGGTACTCACTGAGGAGGGGCGTCGACCGGGGATGGCATCGAATGAGGTGATTGATGGGAATTGTACTATCAAGCATGAAGAACAGCCAAGTGAGATTACTTCGGATTACTTCCCACTTAGTAAGTTTTTTTTTAAATAACTCATATTATCCCATCATATTAACCCCATACTATCCCATCATAATCATGGAATAACTCATATTATTATCCCACTTAGGTCCCCATTTCGAAGCTTATCCCATCATAACCACTTCCCATGGAATGATCCCAAAGGACTCGCAGAGGGATGAGATGTTTTTCATGAGGGTGACTAACTAAGAAAAACAGCTTAAACTTGCGCGATTACCAACAACCAATGCGCTTTTATCATCAAACAAGTGTAATCTATAGCCAGTATAATTGTAATTGACATAGTTTACATTCTATCAAACAAAGAAGCCGTAAGAACCTAAACTAGAATTATGGTTGTTTTGCGGGCTGAAATGAGGACAAAGATGTTTTGTGGTGGGCAACTGTTCCAGAATCAAAAGTGGCAATGAGAAAGAAGAGATATGAAGAGATATGAAGAGATATGAAGAGATACGAGAAAGAAGAGATATGAAGCGGCAATTAGTTTGTTGCCCAAACGCAAAGATATTTTTAACATTGAGTTGTAATGACATGACATTGAAAACATGTCAAAACTCACCAAGGTCTGTGGCTTCCTGGGTCCCTGCTGGGCATGCCGCCGCTGTCACTTCGAATTTGAGCAGTACCCATATGTTGGAGACCTGCAGCCCGTGGGAAATGTGGCCCCTGGGCGTTTTTAAAAAAGGTGCCGTGGAGAGGGTAGATTGTGAGGTCGGCCAAAAGGTATGGCACCCTGCTAAGGTCAGAAAGTATCCCTTCCTGCGTGTTTCTTGGATGAAACGATGGGCAGAGGGTGAGGTTGGGGGTGTCGCTTGCGACGGTTTGCAAGACTTGGAGGGTTCAAGACTACATAGAACATCATACCCATAGGATCCATGTATGCTCTATATATATATATGGCAACATTTACATTTACCATCAATATACCCCCAATGTTGGCATATATACCAGCACCATGGATCCTATGGGTCATAGTAGACAAATTGTAACGACCTCACGGCCACATCACTATGAATGATGCAGTTCTCAGGTCTGCTTGGCCGCTGATGGCGCTGTGGAAGAAAGTGAAGACGAGGAAGGTGAGGCGCCATCTCAGTAGTTTGAGATTGCTCAAATAGGAACGGAACAAAATACACCCTGATCACAAGGCCAGAAATCTTGGAAGTTCTCATTAGCATGTATATATATAATTATATATATACATATGTTATATATAAACATCTTTGAGGCTTGAGACTTTGCCGTTTTTAGGCAAATTTACCAGTATCATGTTGTCTACTCTGGTCAGTTTGAGCAATCTAGCCATGAAGCCATCGAGATTTCAGATATTTTCAGACTGCCACCCTGCAAATGTGACCCACTTGGCATTGAAACCTTGGCCACTTGGGGATCCACTTGGCCACGGGCCAATGCCATTTGACACCGGAACCATCCGGAACCCCCATTGCTCCGACCATGGGAATCTCCCGTGAGCGCCGCCGAAATCTAGGGCAGCCATGCACGCAATGTGAAAAGATCGCAGGCGTCATCTCATCGCCGGTTTCGTTTGGGGCATGTCATGTTTTGGGGGAACTATAACATGGTTTGAAATGGGTTTCGTTTGGGTCGACATGATTCAACATGACCCTTGGGAAAGCGGGTCTTGTAGCATTTGGGACAGAACTGGATGTCAACGTTGAAAAGGGTTGGTAGTTTGGTAGTTTCAAATGCACCCCTTAAATTTAACAATGAACTTCTCTCTCCAATGGGACAATATTGTGCATACCAAATATTTGAGGTTCCGCGTTGAATTAGGCAGTGCATGTGATGTTATCCCCAAATGACTCATACCAAATTGGTGACAAATCACCAGCCAGTACCGAAATACTTCCTTAAGAATCGCCTCTATCAAGCATCATGTAGTATAATCTGTATATTATAAATTTATGCTAACACACATGCAGAGACGCACCGATATGTCTATATTCATTTTATCATAGGCTCAAGCCTACGAAAAACGTCTGGAAGTTCATGACATTAATCTCATCAAAACATCAGCGAGTGATTGGCATAGGGGCTTGTGTTGGGGAGCCAGCTGACCATTAGAAACGTGATGTTTGCTAGGCAACCTGACCTAGCTATCGCATGCGACAGCCATGCGATAGCCTAGCTGAAAGATGCTCAAAGTAAGTATCTTCCCCTTACTTTGGATGTTTTGTACCAGCTGCTTGAAACTCACATACTCTCCGAGTCTCCCACAGGCATCAGTTGTCCATCGACTACCCTTCAAGTCTATTGATGAAATCGTGGAGATTAACCACCCCATACTCAACCTAACCAGTTGGGCTTAGACTTGTTTTTTTAATGGCCTTATAGTTGTGTTTATCAGATTGTCGTTGCGGGGGCAGCTGCTGATTCCATTTTATTCTAGAAATCCTTCCGGAGTAAACATGCCCAAAGCTTCTCCTGCATGGATGATATCCATGCGCCACGCACTTTGATATTTTTTTTTTGTCTTTTTGGTGTTCAGATGGAGCCGCTTGTCCAACACGCATCAACAAGTAATCCCCAAATAGAAAAGTGAATTTGCACTATAACTCTTAGTAGGTGTAGGTTAGGTGCATAGGATTCTATATGATTTTACCTTTCTATCGATTAAAACTTAGATTTTTTATACGTATAGATAGAAAATATGCACAAGTTTATAGATTGTATAGGATTTTAGGGGTTGCTTTTTCTAATACGGGATGCACAAACCACCTGGGCGAGCGCCCGCAAGCGAGGTCATTGACGCAGCACGGGCAGCTGGGGCACCGGGGGCAGTGCATATGGCAATGCTTGGGGCCCCAGGACCAGTGTGTAGGAAGATAGCAACCGGCCTTATATAATTCACATTGATATTTGCGCTTAAATGCATGTGGTCCTGTCCAAAGTATTGCATAGTATTGCATTGGCTCCCCAGACCAGCGAATCTTTAGACCATGATGGCCATGCACCTAGCCTGTAAATATGGGCAACACAAGAGTGAAACCATGTGAAACCCCAAGGCCCCATGAATGTCCCTTAATGATATATTTGCCTTCATATGTTAAAGCTATGTGTGGGATAAATTGGTGTGTGCAGTCTCAATGCCAACTCGCCATTCCCAGTCTTGATGCAAGGGAACATCTACAGGAAAATCCTACATTGGATGTAAACATATCCGTTGTCAATCCATTGAATCTTATATTGTCCCTTTAAATTAAAGCAGCTTATGGATTCAAACCACTTTTCCTTCCCATTTCCTGAGTTTTCCTATGCCAAAACCCACTGTCTTCCTGTAGATTTTGCCCCGTGCTACGAGAGGCCACTCCTGGCCAAGTGCAGTGCACAGGAAGCAGCACGACTACACTCGTCTCCACGGCAGGTTTGCTGCCTGGAAATGTCGATGAAATGACGGAGCTGCTGATTGGTAAAGCCACAGATATTGTAACAGCAAGAGAGGTCTTCAATTTTCTGGCTTTGGTGTCCCAAAAAACTGGGAGAAGTTGTGATTTGACCCAGAAAAAAATGGTATTTACTATTTACCAACCCCTTTTTATTTTTGGGGGAAAGAATAAAGGATACTGTATATAATATCTATATATATATATTCATATATATATTATTAGATATTATATATATTATATTATATTATATATATTATATTATATATATATTATACTACATATATATATATATATGGATATATGTATATATTATATTATATATATATATTATATACTACATATATATATATATATATATATGTATATATAGGCATGTATGTGTGTGTATAATGGGAGATGTATTTAACTTTAATTAACATTAATTATATAACATTCTGAAAATATGGGATTCCCCAACTGGTGGGTTTCAAATTTTTGATTTTCCTCAATTCCTAGGATGTTTCAGCGCTCTCTTCAAAGGAGAATCCTCCCAAAATTGCCTTACTTGGCAATCACCAGAATTACTTCAATTCTCCGGCAGAATCTGTTCTGGACTGGTGGTTTCAAGGAATTTCTCTCAATTTGAAGCAACCTGAGAGGGTTCCCAACATGGAAACGGACTGTCCCAGTCCACCAGTTGGGGATGAATGCTGAGGCGGCCAAAGCAGCCGCTGAACTTTTCGAGGAATATGAAGGCCGGTTTTCGCGGGTGCCAGGAGGTGACACTGCTGGATCTCTAGCAGTTGAACGAGCTGGAGTTTCAACTATGGGGATCATGGGGATGGTGTCCCTATTTATCTGACCGTCAGTCTTTGGGTGGATAAATATGCAGTTTTTGAAAGATTTTGGAGATTATGTGTGCAGTTTCCTCTTCATCCTAAGGTGGATAGACAGAAGAACGCACAGTTTCAAGAAGTCAAGAAAAGGAGTTAGAGCTGTCTTGCTAGGTGTGATTCTGAAACCACGGCTGTACCACGTGTCCGATGATACCGTTGAGGTATCCCAACTGCGTCAGGTAATGGTCTTTCAGCCCACGAGCAAGGGCATGCCATTGCCAAGGCAATTGCAGCTTGACTTTGAAATTAGGATCAAATGAGTGGGATGCAGCCCTTTTTTCAATGGGGTTCGGTTTCTTTGAACATGTATAGGCTACCTCCAATTCAAATGGATTATCAATATTTGCTCGATTAAAGTGTGCATTTTGATGCATCATTCAGACACAGCCATATGTAACTCAGTTGAGATTGGAGCCCTGTTTCATCTCGGTTCATGTAACCTTGACGTTAAACTTGGACACGGGCTTGCAATGCCCATGGGACCGGGTCAGACTTGATCTCAATGCACGACCGGGTCTTTCAGAAGACCTCAAGATGCACGCGCAGAGGTGAACCCGCATGTGCGGAGATGATGTCCCATAGGATCCATGGTGATGGTATATATGCTAACATTTGGGGTATATTGATGGGATCCATGTTACCATATATAGCAGCACCATGGATCCTATGGGTGTTGCGTGTAAATGCGGTGAATTACCCGTAAACGCGGTGAATTACCCTGACAGGAGACAAGATGGATTAGAATAGTTGGTAATGCGGATATGTCCCATCATGATATCATTGTTACCCATAGGATCCATGTATGCTATATATGGTCACATGGATCCCATCAATATACCCCCTTTATGTTAGCATATATACCAGCACCATGGATCCTATGGGTTATGTTGGGGGGATCCAAGTGATGGCAGTGATGGTGGAATTTCTCTGCAGAATGGTTCTCCCCATCTCAGCCGAGGCCGAAGTCCTCCTCCTGAAATCCGTCAAGGGCGGTGGCAGCGGTGCCCCGCTGGACTTGGGCCGAGAGGTGCTCGGAGTGCTGAAGGCCTTGCGCTTCGCAGACGCTGAAGCGGCCTGGGACCTCGGTTGTGGCGTGCCAGGGGTTGGGATCTAAGAGCTTTGCCGAGTCGTGGGTTCGGATCACCTTGTTTACCCTCTGGTAAACTAACATAGCTATGGAAAATCACAATTTTTAATGGTAAAACTCACTAGAAATGGCCATTTTCAATAGCTATGTTAGTTTACCAGAGGGTATTTTTGCAGAAGGTGAATGAGGCAATGGATGGTGGATATATGTGGATGTAGGATCATTGCCCTGGTGAAGATTACTCCTTGTTGGGGGTCTTGGGTCAAGGCTCAGTGAAGGCTGGATTGATAGCTTAATATTTGGTTTTCGACCATAGATTGGGCAAGATGGGTCATTGTCTTTTTAGTGACAGTTTATGTTCTGCTTGTCGTACATGGCGAAACCATGAATCATGGATTTTCATCTGGATTTTCCGGCTGAAAAAATCACATACAATGGGCTTTGTATGATTATCAAAGCCCTCGAGGCACAAGATGCAGAGTTGTTGTGCGGGGAAAGCCTCGGAATCAACTGTGAGCTGCAGCCATTGACACTGCGATTCAACGAGCTGCCTTAGCTGATGGTACGCTGTGTGGTGTCGTATACCTGTATACTACCCCTATGGTAATCTAATCTGCAGAAAGCAAAAATCTGCAAATGGGATCAAATGGGTGGTTTCTATCTTTGGAGGAAGACAAACCCCCGAGCAAGTCCCCGAGCAACTCGTACGGAGATGAAGTTTGTGATGTGATCCTAAGATATCCTATAAGTACTGTATATCTATGAGTAATTTTCATTTGCAAAGCGGATCTGGCTACTGTTGCTAAGTGGGCTGATGTTTTTATGTGATTCTGGCATATCATGGAAATTTACTGGAAACAGATTATGCCATGCAGCCATGTTTCCAAAGATACATGAAGCATTTGGGGCTATAAGGGTTGGACAAGCATTGCAACTTAGCCATGCTCTTCCCACCACCCAGTTCAGGTGGTTAAGTGACCTCATAAGGCAACTTAGCAAACGGTGGCTGCAAAAACATCTCCGTTTGCTGCCTTGGCCATGGGACCAATTTGACCTTAAAAGGTCCGGCCTCGTCCAGGACTTTTCGGGCAGGGACCATGGAGATAATGCACCAATGATGTGCGCAGGTGATGTCAAGGGCAAACTGGATGTTTAATTCCAGAATATGAACAATGGGACAACTTTAACTTTGATGAAATAACGAGAAAAAAAAACGAAAAACAAGTTCCATGAAAACGAACATCACTGTTTTTGCGCAACATACTTCTAGCATATTGTTGCCGTCAAAAGCCCAGATCAGCCCTCATGCAGTTCTGACGTCGTTCGGACGTCGTTCGTCATGGCAGCTTCACGTCGTTCGGGCGTCCGCAGCTGAAGAGCTCAACCCCGGCGCCGCCATGTCGCAGATTTCCCACAGTACGGAGGCGGATGGTGCGATTCACATCGTGACACTGAACCGGCCAGATGCGCAAAACGCCCTGACGATGGACCGCGTGGGTTGGATGATTGGATCGTTTTTTGGTCCCTGACCTACCCCCTAGTAAACGTTTACAGTTCGATGTGAAAAATCCAGCATTTATAGATCCTTTTCTTAATAGTGGGTTTTCCACATCTTTTTGTATGTTTACCCCAGGATCCCCAGGGTATATGCTATGTTTTGTGCATGACTGGGCTATCAACCGTTGCAACCCCGATGATTGCGGTCACCTTGAGTCACCGATGATTGCTTTCAGGACATGATGAACGAGATTGCTACGCTTTTCCATGGCTTGCGAGATGACAAGAAGGTGGGATTCATCCAGAAATGGGAACTCCATGGAGGTTTGTTTTTTTGTAGAGTCAGATCGTGACACTTGGAGTTTGATTCGTTCTGATTCTGACCGTGAGTCAAACATAATAAACATCTCTCTGCAAGCTTTCCAAGTGTGGCTACTACATGCTATTATAGTTATTTTGCCATGCGTTATAATTTGTACTGTTTTTTTTGCCAAGATGTTTCACCTCCAACACCGACATCCATGTGTAAAACCAATTGAACGCATCTTTGGCGCCCCTTTTTTCAGCTTCTCGACAACATGATTTCTGGAGCTATGAGAGTGACTAGTGGAGAATACTTGGATCATCTTGGATCCTTAGTCACACCTTGGCACACCCTAAGTCCCTAAGTCCCTAAGATTTCTCGGCAAAGCTGGGTCAACTGGGTCAACTCACCCAACAAGCTGCCCGGAACCCGTTACGATCGCTGCCCGGAACCCAGGTCCGCGCCGTGATTCTCACCGGCGCGGGGGAGAAGGCCTTCTCCGCGGGGGTGGATTTGTTGAAAGCCGATGCTGGGCGAGTCGCGTGCTATTCGTGGGGTATTCAGGGTACATGGCAATGGGGGAAGTACTGCGGTCCGTGTCTTTGAAATTCTGTTTAAAATATTTTAAAATATTATACATGGATGATCATGGATGATACATGGAGGTTTGAATGAGAAAAACATGTTTTGACACCGCGTGAGTTGAGTGCGGTCCTGAGTTGGTTTATGACTAATGGCTGTTTGTGGCGAATATAAGCATATAGTTTGAGGGTGTTATAAGTTATAAACCAAGTTATATCCGGGGGGGTACCACCTTGCGTCTGGTAGTGAATAGAGGGATCGGAGCTATGGTTGTATCCAGTCTACTGCACTCTTTTTTTTCAGACATGGGTGAGGTTTGAGACATTTGCTAAGGGTTTCCTAACGGTTGGGGTTTCATGTGTGTGGTCCGTTCTGGTTGTGATGAGGAAGCCATTCTGAATTCCGGTGGCCAAGTCGTGCCAACATCGTTCAAGGATGGGATCTTCACCAGCTACTTCCCCACACCCTTGGAGAAGGACCCCAGGGTCCAGATCGAAACCTTTCCATGGCCTGTGCGCCTTGGATTTGCCATGGGTTCCTCTTGATCTTCATTTACCCTCTGGTTATTTAACATAGCGGAAAATGGCCCATTTGTAGATGATTTTCCCATTAAAATCTCCATTTATAAGGGATTTTCCATGGCTATATTAAATAGCCAGAGGGTAATATATATTTAATCCGCCATCAAAGGTCGGGAAGATTCCATCTATATAATAATCGCGCGGGATCATCTATCTATCTTTGTCTTTCGAGTAAGTTCATCCAGATTAACAAACTAACTCGATGACTAGGATCCTTATGATCATTAGATAATATTAGATATAGGTAGCTTATGATTGATTAGATTAGATCAGATTATATAGATGATATATGATGATATACTAAGAATATAAGACATGTAAGTGACATGTATATTGACATGTACTTTGGCTCTGGCGCATCAGCCTAAGGATTTGTGCCGTGAATGGCTTCGCCATCACAGGGGGGTTTGAATTGGCGCTGGCCTGTGATATCCTCATCGCCAGTCACTTGGAGAAAAAAAAAACGTCCCACGCAATTGGGGGGTGGCCAGAGGTTACTGGATATAAACCTGGTGAAGTAACCTTCATAAGTTGGGATATAAGCCCTATAACAGTTAATGATATAACATCCTATAGCTATGGTTTATATATCCACTTATAACTGGAACTGCACTTCCAAGTAAAATGGAATACCTCCATAGGCATGATGAGATTCAGCACCAAAGCAGTGTCTCGTTTGGGGTATTTCATCTGCGGGGGAAGTGTTGGGTTAGAAATCCTGAAGGGTTTGATCAACGAAGGTTCTGCACTGGGCGACGAAAGTTGGGTGAGTACTTGGTTGACCTTCTGGGATATTTCCCTAGTGATGCCGTTCCTTACGTGTGATTCTCTAACTCTCCCAATCCAACTCGATTTGATCGAACTGTCAAACTGGCTGCTAATGAGCAGCATTCTTATTTGCACTCATGCAGCTGTAAGATCTAATCTTTCCCATAGGTTCCATGTATGGTATATATGCTAACATTGGGGGTATATTGATGGTAAATGTTACCATATGTGCCATACATGGATCCTATGGGTTATACTAGGTTCGAAGTCAATCTTGTGTTCTCCCGGCAGGTGAGAATGCGAGCTTCGCAGACACGCATTCTAAGTTTGGTGGCTTGGACTGGTGACTATAGCCTCCGGCTGACATAGCTATGAAAGGTAGGTTAGATGAGATAGATACTAATTTTTAGTGCAGATTTCCATAGATTTCCTGCAATGATGTAGCAAAGTGTCACAAGGGGCGAGAATGTTCTACTTGTTTGGGATGATGATCACGATGAGAAGTGGATAAAACCACAGCTCCCATTGGGGGCTTTGGCAATCAAATATCTCAATGGAAACCAAACCATTTATGAATGATGTTCCTCTTCCAAGATGGTGTTGTTCCCTTCCGATTCCGTTCACCCTATTATATCCTATCATCACTTGTCTCCCAAATGGGGCCTTCAAATGAAAGATCGAATGCCAAACCAGGGCATCTTGGAGTCCGGGGGTTATGAGGGAGATGGAATTGCCAGACATGTTGAACCCCACACGGCTTTCTGTTGCTTCAAAATGTGTTAAACCCAAGAATAATAGCCGTAGGTTAATTATTGGGGGGAAAACCCGCATGTTTATTGGGTTTCCCACATTGTTGGGTTGATTTTTGGGTAAGATGTATGCATGATTTATTTATATGTATATATATTGATTTACCTACTAAAGATGGTGATGTCCCAGTTTGCCATGAAACAAATAACCAGAGGGTATATCTGATCAATAACTATGAACAACTATGACAAACCATTCATCAAATTCAATTAGCATCAATCACCATTAATAACAATGAATGACCATTTATAACAGTGAATCATCACTAATAACCATATATATATATATATATACTGTATATATATACTGTATATATATATATAACCATTAAATCACCATGTTTGTTGGTTCAAGCACCATTTGCCCATGCAATCCCATGAAATCTCCCATGTTTTTTGGAGTTCAATCACTGAATTTGTTGGATCTTTTAGGCTCATCGCAGGTATTGCCCCCGCATGGGGCTTGAGTCAAAAGTTGGCGCGGAGCCTGGGCCCCAGCCGGGCCAAGGAGCTGCACTTCTCAGGCGCGCAGGGAGGGCACCCAGAAAATTCATGAACAAATGCTGGTTTATAGGAGATGATAGGAGGTGTTGGATGGTTTTTTTGATGGTGGAATGTTTCATTTTTTATAGGAGATCCATAATCATAATTGTAATGTTGGATGTCTCGAAGATGTCAGATGTCGGCTTCAATTCATCCATCAGATCTTCGAGTTTTCCGAGGGATGGGGCAGAGTTGGGCTTTAGCGCCAGCACTTTTTTCTCCATGTTTGGACCAGAACAGCCAGTTCCTCTCCAAAAAAACAGCTCAAAATATCACCAGCTGGTTGGTGGTTTGGAACATCTTTCATTTTCAATAGATTGGGAATAACAATCCCAACTGACGAATTCATATTTTTCAGAGGGGTAGGTTGAACCACCAACCAGCCAGAATCCAGGATGATCCAAGGGGAGCCTGGCCCTGGCAGGTCGTTTCATCGGTGCCAAGGAGGCCATGGCTTGGGGCCTGGTGAATCGCGTGCTGCCACCGCAGCAGCTGATGCCCCATTGCCTGGACTTGGCCAAGGAGATGTCGAAGATGCACCTGGACATGCGGCCGGGCCGGGGCCAAGGGCTGTGGCAGGTGGGGCCAAGGCCCCATGAGTTTTTTTTGTGGGTTGATCTAAGGTAATTTGGCGAAAATTTTAAATCTGGAGTAAGCCTACTTACCTAAAAATCCTGAAAATAACTGATGAAACCTGACTAACTGGTGCAGTGGGTTTTGTTGAATGGACTTTGATTTATGGCTGGAAGGTTTGACACGTTGTATCATTTTATTGTTTAATTGGTCGGAGTTTGAATCAAGGGACAAGCAATGGGACTAGTGGGAAATGTGGTGCAAACTATCTTGAATTTTGCTGGAGTCATTGTTTAGGTGGGGTATGCTTCAAATAACGTAAACATATTGACGCCATTTGACAGATAGTGAACTGCAAAACATGTTCAATTTCATGATACATTCTGATCATCAAACATGGCTTGCTGGAAAATCATGGAAAATCCCCGATTCATAGATTATTTTTCCCAGCTATAAACCTTATTGATATTGGGTGTTCCCATTTTTAGTTTACCCCCAAATGTTTATAGGGATTTCCAGTTCCCAAAGTTCCCACGTTTGATGACACCGGAGTGTCTCCCATCAAGGAATCCGACCATGCTGCGGATGATGAAGCAGACCGTGAATGACGGATATGGGATGTCCTTCAAAGATGGATGTGAAAACGAACAAAATGTCGCCTACAAATACTACAAGGACTGCTGGAGCTTCCCAACCTCTTGATTTTTGAAGATGTTTGACGTACCCTCTGGTAAACTAACATGACATAACTATGGAAAATCACCATTTTCAAAGGGAAAATCCACTATAAATGGCCATTTTCAATAGCTACGTTAAATTACCAGAGGGTAATCAGTGGGGTGATTTAAATCAGGTCCATGTAGACACTGCCTGGCACGCGAAGCATCGCGAAGCTGGATTGCTCTAGCCACATCTTCAGCAACGATTTGATGGTATCCCCTGACACATTGTTTTTTTTAGAACGATTGATGCCAACAACCAGAACATCAGCATGGCGAAATTCTTGTTTTCCAAGACCCCGCTACCGCAATTCGCCCTGTTTCAATGGTGCACTCCCCAGTTGTTCATTGGTTTAACTACCATTTTTGTTTTGTTGGTTGAATATGGTGAAATCATATGAAATCATTTTGGGTTGGTATATTTTATATATATATATATATTCACCACTTTTCCAGTAAATCCCAGCATTCAGATCATTTAGGAGATGGGTGCGGAGCTCTTTGAGAAGATGAAAGCATTCATCATGTCGCGTAGCAAAGGTGCAAAGTCCAAGCTCTGATGGACGGCCATGGCCGTCTGCTGGATGGCTTGTGATGTAGCCATGGAGTCATATATACACTCTACAAGCATCTACAAACATCTACAAACATCTACAAACATCTATAGACTATAAACATCTTTAAACATCTATAAACATCTATAAAATTCTATAAACATCTTTAAACATCTATAAACATATTGAAACATTGCTGAGCGGTTATCAAATCTAATCACACCATCCTTCACCATCCATCTAAAGGAACATGTGCTGTTGAGCTGGTTGGGGTGGGCCTTGGCAGCGACGCGTGGGTTGGATATCAATATGTTCCCAGCGGTTGAAGGGAACTTTTGCAGGCTAGATCCCTCTGGCTTTGCGATCTTTGAGGGTAGAATCTGTGATTTCCAGTTAGCTTTCACTTCTATTCATGGATATGTGGATTGCAAACCTCCTGATTCATAATCCATTGGCTAGAGAGACTCTTGGTTCACAGGGCATTCCATCTCAGCGTAGTCGTACTAGCTGCGCAAAAGTGCAGCTGCACTCCTACATATGCTGTCCATCGGCAGGAAATGCGGGATTGTGTTCGATCAGTTTCGGTAGTTTCAGTTGTTGCGCATTTGGAAGGTGAGAAATGTACCAGCTGCTTCTAGCATGAATTGTGAACATACTGATGTTGAACGATGTTGCACTGAGTTTTGATTTAATTACTTCAAACATGTTTGTGCTAGCATGTCAAAGCATTTTTCATTGCTCGTCCATCATGGGGGTTGTGTCAGGATTGGGAACCCCATTCCATCCCATTTGTTCATCACGATGCTCACCTTCAAAAAGGCTATCAATTGCAGCTATCCCTCGTTTTGAATCGTTTCGATACAAACCCATTTCATATCCCATAGATCCATGGTGCTGGTATATTTACCGACAAGACTGGGTGATTTTTAAGGTAAATGTTACCATATATAGCAGCACCATGGATCCGTCATGGGATATTGTTCATTGATGCACCGGGTGCCGTTCTCCAGGTGCAGTTGGTTTCACAGTTGGTTTCCCATGAGATGCCCGCGTGATAGCTATGAATCATACATTGGCACCTTTACCCTCTGGTTATGACTAACATAGCCACGGACAATCCCAACCATAAATGGAGGTTTAGTTCGCTGGGAAAAACATCTATTTCTATGGGCCATGGCTTCCATGGCTATGTTAAATTACCAGATGGTATATCACCATGTGCCGTTATATTCCCATGGTATCTGATCCTGTCAAGAAGTTCTCAAGAAGTCCACTGTCAGCCTCCCTTGGCCCCTGCAAGGACTATGACTGTGACGCTTCGACAGTGATGCCCGATACTGGCATCCACGTTAGCGAGAAAAAGGACGAGCTGTCACTCCTTCTCCTACGCCTCCTCATCATCATCAAACATCCATCATCCATATGGTGGTCGTCGTCATCGTCGTCATCATCATCACCAACAACAACATCATCAACATTTCATGGACATATGGATTGAATTCCCAACTTCCAAAGATGCCATGGCCATTTCTTTTGCCCAGCAGAGGCCGCACACGCTGCAGCAGCGGCCGCCTCATGTGCTGTGAAGGCGCCAGACTGAAGTGAACGGATGCAGAAGCAACACCTTTGCGCTAAGAATGTAGTCAGTACAACTAGTATATGAATATTCAATATTAACATTTTTAGTGTATAAACATGTAAAAGTAATGAAGTATTCACTAATAACATCATATATGATCAATATTTCACCAATTAAAGAACAAACAAATCCAAACAACATGCAGTTGAAATAAATATTCAAACCAATCATGTAAGCCAATAGTTCACCAATATTTGCAATAGAACTCTAACGTCAGGATGATGAATGTGGCAATCCGTGGTTTGAGCTACAAGGTGCTGCCCTCTAGTTATATTTGATCGTTGTATGTTGTTGTTTCATTCAATTTATGGTTCAGTTTATCCAAACAAATGTATGTAGCCCCCCTTAAAAACCATAAATCTCAATTTTCACTCCATTTACCCTCTGGTAATTTAACATAGCTATTGAAAATGGCCATTTATAGTGGATTTTCCCATGAAAAATGGTGATTTTCCATTGCTATGTTAGTTTACCAGAGGGTAATCTCCGTGTTCGACCCCTTTTTCTTGGTTCAATCCCATATTTTGTTGATGAAATCAAGGGCTGTGCCATCGATATCACCGATGCGCAGGTGAGCCTGGCACGAAACGAGTGCCTCGGACACGGTTTTAAGCGGACGCGTTGGGAGTGGGCGACAAACAGACTTGCAGAAGTCCATATTGAATCATTTAGACATCTAAATGATGAAATGACCTCAGGATACTTTTGGAAGAATAACCATGGTAATTCAGGATTATTCCCCATGACTTTCGTTCCCAATATATTGTGGCAATCCAATGATTTTTCACCCCAATGATATGGGATATCAATAGATAATATCGGGATATCGATATTATGTATTCTATATTCTATTACAATGGTATATAAGGAGGTTTCCTAAGTCATGGGGGTACCCGCAAATCATCATGTTTTTGTGCGTTTTTCTACAATGAACCCGTCCAGCTATTGGTGTAATCCCATTTATGGAACACCCTATTTTATTTTGGTACTAGTACTTGGACCTTGGAAAGTCTAATCATCTAATCTGAATGTGATGAACTGAAGGAAGGTTTAGTAAGTCCAGAAAAATGATTGTCGGATCTGTTTGCGAAGGTTAAGGCCTTAAGAAATCCTCTGACATAAAAATTGGTCCCAAAAAGTCGTATGGTGTACCCCCTCAACAAAGTGGCAATTGCGAGCTCAACAAGTGGGAGAATGGGGAGCAACTGGATAACTGGGATGTGATGACGCGGCCAGATGGCAATGTTTGGCCTGTACTTGGTGGCTCATCCCACTTAGTAAGTGGGTTATAACATGTTATAACCCCAGTTATAAGTGGATTAACCCTACAAAAATCCCATTTATAACTGGGGTTATAACCCACTTACTAAGTGGGATGAGCCACCAAGTAGGTTGAACTGGTGGTTTTTTCGGAACCATCAGATGCTGCCCGCCTCTCCGGATATGTTCTCGATGTTCTCAGGTCGGGGTCCTCCGTCCCAAACTCAGATGGTTCTGTGGTGCGATGGATGAAGGAGGGCAACCCAGATACCCTCTGGTTATGTCAAAATAGCTATTGAACATGGCCAGTTATAGATGGTTTACCTATTAAAAATGGTGATTTTCCATGGCTATGTTAGTTTACCAGAGGGTAATCCCCTTGTTCTGTGGTGTGTAGCAGAACACTTCGCAATCCTCCAGCATCAACCCAAGGATTCCCCGAAAAAAAGGCGATGATCTCAATTCCACAAACTCTGACTTCCAAATGACCAACACCCAAACCACGATGAAATCGTTCGAAATCATTCGAATCAACATAATAGATCATCACTCATTGATTGAAAAATGCACATCTTTCCATGTGACAATTCACTTACCCTCTGGTAATCAATGTCACATGGCGACTGCGGGAACATCACCCATGAACATGATGCAGGATTTCCCGTTTAACACCTCCACGACTCTTATTTTTGATTTTCCCATACTATATTCATATGTGATTCATATTCATATGTGTTTCCCGCCAAAAAAACAACTCCATGTATAGGTGTTGAATGTCCCATCGGCTTTCCGATGTTTTTTCCCATGAAAAAACCATCCACACTTCTCGGGGATTTGTCATCGATCATCTTTGATGACTCAGTCGATGGGATCTGCTGATCGCACTGAGATCGGCAGCTTTGCCGTGAAAGTTGCAGCATCCACGGGATTGAAGGAGCGACAAATACCCTTCGGTAATCCCCGATCAATGCACGTTTATTGCTGGGAAAAACATAGGAAACTATGAGAACATCAATAAATGTAGGTTTCAATGGGAACACGTAGGAAACTATGGGAAATATATAGGAAAAAACAATATAATCATAAGGGTGCTTACTTCCCTGGGAAAATCATCGAACTAAATGGTGGATTTTCTGTTGCTATGTTTGAGTATACCAGAGCGTATGGGCAGTCGTTTGGGCGGTGGTAACGACATGATTCTACCATCAACTGGACCTCTTTGGGCTCAAGGAGGCTCAGTTGTTCCAAACCAAGCGCCTTTTGGGCGCAATCCAAAAGTATCCTGCAACTTTGTTCAAGATCCCTATCTTTTTTGGGGTAATACTATGTAATACTATGTAGCTGTGCTGCTGGCAGCACCAGGCGATATTGTTCACCTTTCCACTTTAGGATGAGCTGAGCATGTGAGAAACTTGGCCCTTCCATGAGAGGCCGACGAGGCGAAAGAGGTCGCTGCAATGGCAGTGGGAAAACTCAAATTTCTTGAAGGATTGAGTGGCTGATGAGTGAACACCGATGGGTTGAAGGATTGATGATGACGACGAGGATGAGAATGAGAATGAGAATGGGAATGAGAATGAGAATGAGGAGGAGGATGATGATCAGGAATGATAATTAATGATAATGATCATGCCCTGCCCAAGGTCATCAAAGGCATGTTGGAGTCCTTGAGCACCGTGGATGTCAACTCCCTGAAGCACCTTGAGGCCACCGGGAATTTTGGAGCTCTATGTTCATGATACTTATAAGGCGAATCTAAAAGCGGACATGGCAAGAAATGACCGCATGTTATGTCATTTTGGATGGGAAGATCATGGAAGATCATTCTTGAGTCGCTGTCTTCAGCATCTTTTAGCTTGCCCACTTTCAATAAGCCCGAGCCAAAAACAAAAACCTTCGATAATGGGTACTTGGTGGCTCATCCCACTTAGTAAGTGGGTTATAACCCCAGTTATAAATGGGATAAGTAGGGTTAATCCACTTATAACTGGGGTTATAACCCACTTACGAGCCGTGGGATGAGCCACCA
>Ga0126342_10001320_pt1 | contig 34269 bp, 29 predicted proteins | sample Cyp1metagenome_FD_92528 | JGI IMG/M metagenome (GOLD analysis project Ga0126342, IMG submission 92528) | Coral microbial communities from Lord Howe Island, Old Settlement Bay, Australia - Cyphastrea 1 metagenome | ecosystem: Host-associated > Invertebrates > Cnidaria > Coral ...
ATATATATATATAACTCTCAGCCATTCTCAAGTGCCTGGTCAGAAGCGGGGTTGACCTTTCAGGAAGTCAATGTGGTAGGCCATGGTAACCCCGCGAATTGACATGGATAAACCTCCAATTGGATATTGTTTTGGTACTTGGTGGCTCATCCCACTTAGTAGGTAGGTTATACCCCGGTTAGAAGTGGATAAACCCTACTTATCCCACTTATAATTGGGAAGTAACCCACTTACTAAATGGGATAAGCCGCCAAGTATAGCAGTGCTTAAAGTCTAGGCTGGTGGTTTATGGTTCCAAGTTTACCACTCCAAGCCCCAATCTCCCTACCTCGGGAGGCCCCTGAATGCTCAATGTTGAATGGAACAATGATGATTCGATGGTGATTAAGGGTCATTAGCCCTTAATGAAGATACAACACTTTATATATTTGTTTTGGCTGAATGAAATGCCTTGCTGAAAGAGACATCTAACTGTCGTAGTTGCAAAAAGGTCCTTTGCAGAGAGCTCACGAAGAAAAAAATTGCACAACAGCGAATACCTTAAGGCCAGATATCCATGTTCAACATGTCATAGTCAATCAAGATCATGCGAAACCAATAGTGTCAACTCCCCAGCTTTGTGGACCAAAAGCAGGGCTGTGTTTTTTTGGGTTGCTACCATCATATACCAATTCTAATTGCAAATTAGCGTTGTTTGTATCCCCCCAACCACAACCGAAACGAGCAAAGTCGTGGGACAGGGTGGCCTCTTCCTAACTGGCCTGGAGGTGCAGTGGATCCAAAAATGGCATCGTTATACCAAGCAAAATTTGATAATTCACCAGTGGTGTAGCCTATTTTCAGAAATCAAAGCTCATCGAAGTATACACATGTAGTAAATTACTAGACCTTTGCCCCAAACCCTTGAACCATTTGGATTTATAACTGTTTGACATGCATTAGCCTTCAAAAATTGGCAGAGTGACAATTGGGTTTACTAAGTTTACTACGCTATGTATATGGATTGTCTTCCACTAGTCAACTCTCAACCAGTCTCACACCCTGGATGGTGAGTGGATACATTCCTAAATGGGTGGGTGGGGGTGCATTACCCTAGTATATTTAAGTATACAGTATACTCTACATATCTGATCCTGGCAAGTAAAAACACAATCAGATTATTTTGTTTTTTGTTTCTCGCTTGAAGAACCAGTTGGCGCACAGAATCAACGGATTTTGGGGACCAAGGCACGGAGTACTGAGACTCCAAGAAATTGAAGGATTCATAGCCCAATCTTGTTTCTGGCTTCACCGTGCTTTGAGACGACATAAAAATAAAGATAAACACATGGAACATGATGGAACATATGACAGACACCATCAGCGGTTTGGCTTCCGTGACATCACCCACAACATGTACCGTGGTCATATCTTGGGTAGCCTCTGGGCTCAGGCTTCCTCGTAGAGAGGTGGGGAGGTGGCCCCTTTCTAACTGAGCCGTGCAATTTTCCCGTTCCTCCTCTGCTGATCATCGAGTATGTGGCCCCATTGCCTTCGGTGTGCCCCTGCCACTATCGAGTGACTTGTGTTTTGACTTTGATTGGCCTTCGGGTGGTTGCTTGGGGATCTTCAGAGGTTCTGTTGTCCGGCCTTGTGGATGCTTCTCACCTTTCGGCGAAAAATCAGTTCCGTGGCATGGGACTGACGTCAGGTCGCTGCCCACATGACATCACAGACAGCTACCTCTTGAAGATGACCCCTGAACCAGGAAGTAGATTGACATTTGTTGACGCCTTGACAGATGGTGGAGGCGTGATGCCAACACCTGACTGCAGGAATCCCAACCCTTATTGCATGGTGTGTGTCGTTGGACTGCTTTGCGGAGGATTGCTTTGCTGAGGATTGCTTTGCGGAGGATACTATGTATGGACTCATGCCGCTCGCTTTCTGCAATGCCCTGTTTTGCTGGTGACTTTAGCCTTTGCCCTGGACTTAAGTCATGAGTGTGTTCTAGCCTACCAGCGTGCTCTTGTGCATCACTTGTAGGTTCTGGCTTGTCAGTTTGACTTCGATGATGTTGATTGCTTGCCACCCGAGCTTGTCATTGAGTAGGAATTGACCGCGCGATACAAAAAGCAAAAAGCCGGAGAACAGAAAACCCCGAGTTTACCAAGAGTTAGGTGCCTGCACCGGGCACCGTGTGACAATTTTTCCTTGTCTTTAAATGCTTGCACTTGATGCTTGCTTGTACTTGTTTGCCAAAGCTCTCTTGCTTGCCTTTGTGCTTGAGCCTGGTCTTGTTGTACAGCCTTCCAAGATCTGTAATTTTCGAAGCAGCTCTGACAACATTGCTGGTTCTGTATGCCATTGGCTTTTCACCCCGCAAGGGATGACCGCGCGACGTGGTTTGTCAACTGGTATTCTTAGTGTGACATGTCCCTGGCATACTGCAAGTACATTGCAGTTAGCTGTGTGCTTTCCATTCTCGGTTCACCCCCTTCCTTGCTTGCACCTCGTACCGCCCCCCCTTAACCGGGAAAGGGGCGTTGGTGCTGCGACTTCGCTCGCGCAGGATTCCGTCATAACTTGGGTAAATTGCCCACATTTGTGCACGGTCACTATTTGATTATACGGATTGATGCACCCATTGTAGGGAATCCAGTGCTGAACATGGCACATATGGTTCCTCCCTAAGATTGAAAGAATGTTCCAAACAAAGGGTCAGTATGTTTTGCCATGTGTGCAGGCTTGATTACCATCACTTAAGTTCGGTAACCCCTCATTTGAGTCCATTGAAGTCATAAATCCAGTGGTTTGGCCACAAGGCTTTCGTTGCTATATAAATGTGCTTCATAGGTGTTAGTAGAGGGTTGGGATTATGCGTCTATATGATACAATTATACACTAACATACATATTTCGGAAATTATTTATTATATATTTTGCATTAAATACTATGTATTATTTTTGTTCATATCATGTTTCATATATTACAAATTATCTATTTTAGATTCTACACAATTTAATACTTTGTATGTATGTATATAATATATTTTTTTTTTAACATATTTGTTATATGTACAATATAATATTTGATATCATATATTAAATAGACATTTATTTATATATATATATATGTAAAACAATTTTAATATACATGCATTTACATGCACGTAAACTCTAATACATTACACAATTTTTTGAAATATTTACAACACGGGGACAAACCCTGTGGTAAACCCAAGCAACAAAAACCGGAGATTGCCCCAAGGAGGCCTCAGAGCAGCGTCCCGTGCGACGGTTCGTGGCCTTAGAGAAAAAATGGTAGGGCTGGGCCTTGGGTGTGGCAAACATGGCAAATGGGCCTGGGATGGCCTTGTTGATTCCATAGGTTCTTCTGAGCTACAATTAGGGAACAGTTGCAGCTGTGTATTAGTGTGCGTATATATATATATATCTGTCTATCTGTCTTTCTATCTATCTATCTATTTATCGATCTATCGATCTATCGATCTATCGATCTATCGATCTATCTATCTATCTATCTGTCTATCTATGTATAAATAAGATACTATACTTTACTACACTATACTATATGGTACTATAGTTCACTATATCATACTATATTATTCTCTGATATAAGAACATAGCATATAATGTCTCATAGAATAAGATAACATAACCTAATATATCTTTACATAGTACGATTTATGTTGATTTAACATGTTTCATTTATGTTAACACAGTTTAATTTGATAATATACAGTCTAATGTTTTATAGTTTAATATCTTAGTATACTTATGTTTCAACATATATAAATAGCAGAACATCATTTTAATATTCTTGCATAAGATAAAGCAGTTCAGCATAGATATTTCGATTTGATAAATTTAGCATAATTTGATATAGCATATTTTACGGTATTGTATGCTATCATGGAATTTAAACAATGTTTATTATGTTGTTTTTTTTAATACAATATATCAAAAGAACATCTAATATAGTATAGTATATTCTATCCCAGCAGTACTTGTTTTTGGTGTCAACGCCACTAAGAGGCCAGGGGCGTGTTGATATTTTGGCGTCCTGATATTTTTTGGTGGGGTGGGGTGGGGTAATAACGTACTGTTCGACTTCTACTCCATAGTAAGCGCTCTTGCACTTCCACACATGCGTCATGCTACGCTGCTGGATGCTCTCTTGCAATTCCACACAAACGTCATGCTACGCTGCTGGATGTTCTCTCGGACTTCCACACATACGTCATGCTACGCTGCTGGATATTCTCTTGCACGTCCACACATACGTCATTCTACACTGCTGGTTGTTCACTCGCACTTCCACGCATACGTCATGCTACGCTGCTGGATGTGCTCTTGCACTTCCACTTGGTTCGTTTTTGAAAGCCCACTGCTAAGAGTTCTTCTTTGGCCGGAGCAAAGACTTTGGACAGACAGTGGGATTGGTTACAAAACCCGATTGCATACACACAAAGGCTGCAGACAAGACTTCACGAAAATTTGGAAGCACTTGTATGCTGCAGTCTGGCGCAAGAGCATCAACGGCAACGTCCTGAACAACCTCGGCCAACTTTGTGCTTGAAACCGAAAAAGGAACTTTTCGCCGAAACCCTCGGCGAACAAAACTGCATTTTTGTGCTTGTAAAACACTAAAATTTCCACTTTTGAGGTCACCCTTCCAAAGGGTTGCACTGCAAATTTATTCCAGAAAGATAAAAGGTGCAAATTACGACAGCTTCCGACATTTCCATCATCGCCAAGGGACTGTGTGATCACCGACACGGCCTCTTACAGACGTTGTTACCGTGTTTTTATATCATGTAATTTCACAAGAAACATTGTTTAATATAATATAACATTATGCCTTTTATAGTATGACATAATATTTTGTGTTTAATATAACGTAATAGGGCATCATGTTATATTTTGCATTATTTGCAACATCGTAATACAATATAACATACAACATATAACATATATCATTTAACATACAACATAAAACATATTACTTATTACACATCACACATAACAGATAACTAACATATAACATAGAACATATAGCAATGTTATTTTAAATTAGGCAAACAATACAGTTGATAGTATAAAATAAACGGGAAACATGTAAAATATTTGTTTTGGACGGATATCTAAGAGTGGGCGTTATGACGAGGACAGACTGTACGATTCACGTTGCCCTTGAGCTGGGGTGCACGACGCTGGCCGATGTCACCCGACCAAACATTTCCAGTTTGTGATGTAGCCTTTTTCCGGCCAGATCTGGTATAATATATCTTCAGGGCTATACTTGTAGCAACCTCCATCAAAAGATGCTGCATTTGGCAATCACATAATCAAGATGGTACCCTTTTGTAATTTCACATCGCCATCGAAAATCATCATTTTCAATAGCTAAATCCAACAAACTGGCCATCTATACCATAGCAAACAGTTGGATATGCAAAGGTTATTTCTTCCCATTGCTGTATATCCAACTTGCAGATGATCCCCCAAGGCAACCCACATGAAAATCCATCGGTTTCACAAAGCCGCGGCAACGGAGACCGGAGCCACCGGAACAGGCGCACATCATGGGTGAGGTTTTTGGGATGACCAATGCGATCATGTACAGATGAAGAATGATGAATATACCCTCTGGTAAACTAACATAGCTATGGAAAATCACCATTTTTAATGGGAAAACTCACTATTTCAATGGCCATTTTCAATAGCAAACTGTTAAATTACCAGAGGGTATGTTGTGTATGTTGTGTTCATCTCGGCTCTCAAGATGCATGAAACTAGACATGGGGTATTAGATTTCACCTGTCAGATGTTGTAAACATCTCGTGCGGTTTCCCAATGTTTTTGCACGGATAGAAAAGGGATTGTATACGCTCTAAATTAGAACAATTTTGAATCCCAAAACATATATATATATATATGAAACCCAATCCAAGACACATCACTCTATAAACACTATATACATTTATACTAGTACTATATTATGATATATCGTTTCAGGATTCCATGTTTTCCATCAAAGTAGTATGTATCAATGTATCTAAAAAATATTCGATCTACATTTTTTTTTCATATTCCCAGGTTCCTTTTACGTCCACCACCAGTGATGTGAGGACAACTTGGCGCCGGCTTCAGCCTTTCAGGCGATGAATCCCATCCCCCGAATATGGGCCCCACCCCGTCAAAATGGTCCCAATTATATGGATTTATATGGAATTTCGCTACTAAACCATGGTTTCCCTTAGGGGGTGTATGACTCATGGGGAACGGAAAAAACCACGACTTTTAATGGACTAAACGAAAACACCGAAAATGATCAGGATTTCGTGTGAAATAAATTCTCTTCGACCCATCATGGGATCTGGGGACAAAAAAAACTGGGGTTTTGTTCGAGCTGTTTTTTTAGATTAGATGGATAAGTTTTCTTTCAATCACATCAGATACATATTCTGCCACTATCTAGCGTATGCAACCGTGCAACCTATGTGTGATATTCCTAGCTGTTCGTCAACGCACCCCGGGGTCAGGATTTGCATAAATAGATTATAGTCCCCCAAAAATGTAATGTTATCTGGATAATCTGGATACCTTTTTATCCATTTGAAGTCCACAACAATTATATCCATCTTCAGTCTGTGTGTAATCTTGGTTGGAAACTGCTGAAGCAAAAAAAGGCGCGTGATAAACATTGGCACCGTCAGACCTGCCTATGACATCCTATGACTATCTTGAGTCATGCCTGTGTCGAATGAATGTTTCTAAATTTCGGCCATTTGTTTTGATGAGAAACCAGTTACCTTTCGCCTTTCACGGTGGAAAACTGTGGTTGTTCTCAAGCTGGGGTTAAGAGACGGTGCAGTAGAGAGGAACCAATCGCGTTTGCTGCTTTCTTCCATTGTTTGTCAACATCCTTACACATTCCATCACATTCCACTCTTGCTGGTGATAGATGTTTAAAAATTCCTGAACATCTTGCTGGTTTTGTCACTCCCAGAGTGACATTTCTGCAAAGTAGCTCCCCCAGACATAAGTTGGTTGACGAGTCTATTCAGCCGCAGATCAATCTGCCAAAATCTAACATTTATTATTGTTGTGGTTACCAACAGAAACCCATAATTAAATATGATTAATAAATCCAATGTCAATCCCACCTGCTCGATGTACAGTTACTCAGTAATTCAAAGAAAAATAGAAAATTATCCAAATGTTGGTAAATGTTTCATATATCATATGGAGGTTTCCTGAAATATGGGCCTAAAGCATTCATCTTAGATTGGGACTTTCCCTTGCAACTCATTCATCTTAATTACAGTAATAGGGTACCCCCCATGACTATGGAACCCCCATATGGTAATTGATGTTTCATTGGTGGTGAATTCGCATGTTTTCCTCTGTTGTTTCATCCCAGCCAGGCCTTCCTGGCCTCGCAGGGACACACTGGGCCGAGTGTGGGATCTCTGATCTCTCGCTGGTCGAAAGGGCTGATGTTTGTCGCGGGGGTATTGTTGCCATGTGGAGGGATATAATAATAAATGATAATACAATAATGATAATGATAACAATGATAATATGATAATAATATTATTATAATCCCATCAATAATGATATTATGGTAAATAATAATAATGATGATGATAATGATAATAATGACATTAGCATACAATAACAATGATGATAATCATAATAATAGTAATAATAATAATTAATAATAACTAATAATAACAATAACAATATATAGGTGTTTTCTATGTGTGCGTATATAATGTATTTAAGTATAAGTATAAGTATATATATATATGTGTGTACACATGTGTATATGTATTCACCCGCTAGTAGAACTCCTTCATTGGAAATAAAAATACAAGAAACCATATTTTCTTTCAAGAAGACCTGAAAGAATCTGGTAGGGACAAGTCGTTACAATCTTCAGCGGTTCGCATACCACCGACCTGTTACAAGCAGCAGAAGTTTCACTGTGGACTATTGCTTTGAGCAAACTTTTGGGTCCAACACGGCAGCGCAGCTCATGGGATTTCACAGTTTCGTGTTTTTTCCTGACAAAACATGTCATTTCACATATGTCACATTTATTTATATACATTCTTAATTCTGGGAATGCAAAAAACACAAACCAACCAGTAATTAGAAATGAAACCAAAACCACCGGCAATCGTGTCTAAATTCCTGTTGAAGTGAGACAACCCCAAAATGGCAGACAAGCTGAAAATGATGATCAACCAGTAGACAAGCTCATGTTTAGGCAGATATACTCAGTGAAATATCCATGCATATTACACTCTCTTTATTGGAACTTGGGGACTGTCAACCACGGATTTTATTCACGCTTGGGCTGTTGGAAGGTACCAGGTACCACTTTAGAAGCAATTGTTGGGGTATATAACCCCTCAGTGTTTGAACAAATAGTTTTGATTTATCCAGGATTTTCATATGTTGACACTTTACAGAAAATATCGCAGATACGGATACGAAACACCTGCAAGGCAGAACTATCGCATCCAATGCCAGATTGGAATGACTACTTTCCTTTTTTTTTCCCTAAAGACCATTGAAAACCCAATACATATATATATATGTAATTATATATATATATGTATATATATATATAAACCCATTGTAAACCGATAACCCGCTGTAAACAAACCTATTGTAAAGCCATGCTAAACACTATCGTTCTTGCACGGCAGAAATGTCGAGGTCAACTGGATTCTCCTCTCCCAACTCCTGTCGGAACGCCCAGTCGTGGATTTGTGCCGTATCCAGAAATGGCTTTGACACCGGTGAAAACCCATAAGTTGCACGTATATAATGTAATGCCTTGAAAAACCGCAAGAATGAACTTGGAATTCTGGTATGTGCATCGTATAAACATTGATATATATATATGATGTATATCTGCATTTTTGGAGACAACCACGTATATAGAGGAGATACTCATCTTATGCAAAGCAGCTAAACCATCATTTTTATTGGGGGGCCAGATATCTAAGATTGACGATGTCAAGCCTTCCGCCGTTCCGAGGTGGGTGGTGTTGGTCTTCCAGATTTGCGGGCCGCTGCTTGGATCATCTGGCCATTTCTATCCTACTGTCCTACTTACTAAGTTAAGAGCTTGCAGGTGGAGTTACCCTACTCCATTTGATTCACTTTAATTCCATTTATCAATTTATCGCGGTTACAAGAGAACTTGTAAGTGGGATGAAGGGTTAAGTGTGAGATAGTGTGAGGGTCAAAGGTATGGGCACGCCAATCCGGATGGTTTAATACAAACATGTGTCGATTGGGATCCCAATTTTGGGCCAGAAGTCAAAGGTTTCTCGGAGAAAGCTTCAACAGTTATGGTTCCCTCCATGAATGCTGACCCCCCTCGCGAGACCACTCGTCCTTTGAGGATTTCAGCCCCTATTGGGCCGGTCAGTACTCGTAGCTCCCACCATGGAGGACATACTTGAATGCCGAAATTGGGTACCTCTGCTTTGATGGTTGATACATGTTGATACCTAATATGACGGACGGGGCAAAAAAAGCAACATGTCCCACTGCTGTACACTTTAAGTCACCAGGTGATGTGTCAAAATCCTAGGTCAATTCGCGCAACCTCACTGGCCAAGATCACAATAGAATCCTCTCACAAATAGGCTTACCATCTAGTAATCAAACATGGCAATGGAAACTATCCGATTTGTATAGATGATTTTCTTATTTAAATTACCATTTAAAGGTGATTTTCTGATTTGATAATTGTAGGCAATCTTTCACATCATTTGAGAAAATATCGGTTCTTGTTTACTCTTTTTGATCGAATCGTCATTAGGATCTCATTTCAGGAGAGTTACAACTAATGTAGTTTTGTACTGGTGGAACTATCCCACCGCTTATTTTTGATATTATATCGAATAGCCTTGTTCAGAATATCAACCATAGTGATATATCGATGACAATATTATTAATTGGCTAATTTATTCATGTCTATCTACATCTCATGGAATAATGATATTCAATATTTTGGGATTTTTATTTGATATTACTAGTATTTTGTATGCTTTATTGTACCATCTGATTATGACTAACATAGCCATGGAAAATCACCATGTTTAAGAACGGCAACCCATCTATTTCTATGGGTCATCTATACCATGGCGAACTGTTCGTCATAAACAGAGGGTAGTTATTATTAATAGTGGTTAATAGTGGTCAACAATGTTTATGAATGGTGATGAATGGAGATTTACCCTTTGGTAAACTAACAGTTTGCTATTGAAAATACCATTGGCTACCCGTGTATGATTCGCCAGCGGATCCGATTTGATACCTAGACTTGGCTATGAATTTTTGTGTTTCACCAGACGTAGACTTTTTGGTCGGACCAAACAGCACGGCAGTTCCGTGTTTTTTGTAGGTCATCAACACAGAGAAAACACCAACAAAACAAAAAAAACAAAAAAAAACATCAGATATGAGATGATATATGCTCTTTTGCTTATCTACTAGTCTTAGTTGGGATGACTATTGTGACTATGTTTGCTTGTTCCATCTTGGTTCCACATTGGAAGCCTCAGCCCATCAGGTCAAGAAACCCGTGGACGCTGGGGTCAAGGAGGCATTGCGCGCCCTGCGCGCCGCAGCATTGTCGGAGCCGGGGGGCCCTGATGGTGCGATGGCGGTGAAGATGCCGACAATATTTTTCACCAAGAAGAAACATTCACCCATTATTATTGATTCAAGAAAAAACATGGGAATTTCAGCCATTTCTGCTAAGTCATTGGAGATCGGCACTTGTTCGGCAGCCGGTTTAGCCCCGTGCTTGACATCTCTTGCTGACATTTTGCTGACATGGGTAGATTGAACCAGGAAATTTGGATTTAACCTGGAACAAATAGAGTGGAACTAAAAGTCGCTGTTGAAGCCATATGAACCGGACACTCCATAGCCTCCAGACATGATTTATCACTGGGTAATATTGCCCAAGAGTGGGATCCGTTCATGGTCACACTGGGGAAATCTCCTTTGCTGGTTCAATGGCAAGGTGGTGCCCTCCACCAAATCGTTTAACAAACTGATGCACCGCCTCGCAATCTTGCAGAAGCATTGGTTTTCTCCAGTTTTTTCCCTTGAAATCATTTGGAACCCAGTTTTTCGATGTTTTCTTCTGTCCAACCCTCAGGTTCGCGGTTGGTGCTTAGCTCTGGCAGCCCGCTGATCGGGCGCCACGTTTCACTGATGTATAGCTGGAACTGGACAGCCATTTGCATGAGCAAGTCAGCTGTGTCATGGGGAGACGGTGGGTTTGTGCATTTGAAAAGTAGGGTATATGGATTGATTGTCTATACGATATGAATAATTAATGAACCAAGATTTGCTGCGAGAAGATTGGCCTGCAATATGGTGGGGATATAGCCTTCAATGATGATTGCCTCGGCCTTTGCCCAGTTTGTTTCCCTGTTCAAATGTCGATGTTAGGAGTACGGGTGATTCACCTTGAAGTCACCATGGTTGGTGACTGGAAAGTTGGTTTTTGTCACTTGAACATGTGGTGGATCGCAAACGTGGGTTGCGCCAAATTCAAGGGGTTATCATTAGCTCCGTCATTGTTCCAGAAGTGGATGATGGGAACATTTGAAGGTAACCCCTATATATGTAATGATCGATGATCGAAATAGTGGTTACAGATTTTCCCTTGAATCAATCCATTGACACAAGAATTGGTGCCATGTATAGCCCCATTCATGGAGAAGTCCAAACGACACCGCTGTTTGCAGGCCTCATCAATGCAGGCAACTGGTCCTTCAATGATGAGCAGGTTGTTTTCCCAGGAGATTGGGTGGAAAGGTGAGACATGGTGAGACCCATCGAAACTCAGGGATGGACGGGTGATTTTTTGGTTTTTGTTTGTTTAGCATGGCAATGAGCGATCTGATATTTTCATGGCAATGGATGTTGTGCCTATGCCATGTGTTGGATTACCAGAGGCTAAGGATTGTATGGGGTTCGGATGGATCCGGGGCCTGACTTTTCCATTCGTTGCTGTCAACTTTGAGGGGCCACAAACCCAAGTGTTAGACAAACCCAAATATGGCGCCGGCTAGATGTTCCCATATGTTCCCATACAGACAATTACAGAGACAAACATACACATACGTATGATATCTTATATCGAGATATAAACACAATCCCCACTATATCCCAATTCACAGGTTGTCTTTAAGCCCACTTTTTTGGCTAAATCCCAAATTGCTAGAGGGCATGTGCAGCCAATCTCCCCACCACAATGGGCTCCGAGAGTTTGTGCTGCGTGTGGTTGGTATTCCCTAGTTCAAAAGTATGTGGAGAACTATCCTCAAACAGATTGACGTGGATCTGGCAAGTTGTAAAAAACATCTTAAAGTTGTCGTCTTTCGGGTTTCACTGAGTGTTCATTTGCATCTCTTTGGGGCCAAATCTCTGGAATTGCCATCTGAATCCTGCTCTAGAGGTTCTTCTGAATGGTCACGACTCTTCTATGAGGGGAACGGAAAATAAGGCACTCATTGAACCACATGACATGTGCCAAGGTCAAACTTAGATTGTATACTCAGTCCTCGGGGAAGGAACGTCAATCATAGGGATTTATATATTGTAAAATATTGTAAACCTATCAGAAGAATTCCCATGATGGGATGGATGACCAAAGACCATATACATGTTGTTGGTTTCACGCTAACATTTGGGCTTTTGTTATTCACCATCCAACTCTTGGTGTGTCAGTCAAGGTGGATGAACTGCCGTCCTGCCGTCAAATATAGGTTGTTTCACATCAAAGTGGCAATATTAATTGTGGAACATGATGGTATAAAAATCATAGAACATCATAGAACTTTGAGGTCTTAATGTTTGAGACAACCGCGTTATGATTTTCTTGATGTGTCAGTGTGTGGCCAAAACCATTGACTAATCCTCCTGAAAATGAAAGCAATAACTTGGAGGATACATGGAGTCCCCGTAGCTTAGGAAATCCCATATGAATGTCTGAAAACAACGATATACCGATATACCGATATACCCATGAATTTACCCATGTGTATACTCCCCTAAAAAGCGGGGGCCTTGTTTTTTGGGCGGGGAAACTTGTGGTGCCAGGTTTTTGTTTTGCGCAAGCAGATCCTGAGAGCTTACCGCCAATTGGAGGCACCTCGGATCTGCTTTCGGTCCAAGCTTCCAGCATTGAGATAGAAAATTGGGTTTATTCTTCCGTACTATTGGTAAACCCGTAATTATAACTTGTTTTTTTTTTTTAATATGTGTGTTATATACATAATAAACATAATAAACCAATGCCAATAGGTATATCTACCATGAACATCCATGAACCACAAAAACTGATCATCCCTTAGAGCCTTAGAGCCGCGAGGCCAAAAAGAAGCTCGAGCCCAAGTGGCCCTTCAAAGTCTATGTCTACGATGAGGCCACCGAAAAAAAAAAAAATCCCAGCGAAATGGCTGTTGGATCTGTTGGACATATATCAATGGATTGGTTGAAGGGAAAATTTACAGGAAAAGCCTATAGCCTTTTTTTTTAATGGGAAAATCTATGGTTTCCGCTTAAGATTTTCCCTTATACCAATCCATTATAATCCATTGATATATGTCCAACACTGCCCACATGTCATGCTCAGGAAGAAGTCCCACAGCTGCAGCCGCTGTTGCGCAGCCAGATCTATTGCAGTCGAGGCGAAGCCGAAGGAGATGTGGCCAGTGGAACCTCCTTGATGTTTGATACCCTATGGTAATTTAACATAGCTATTGAAAATGGCCATTGAAATAGTGGATTTTCCCATTAAACATGGTGATTTTCCATAGTTATGTTAGTTTACCAGAGGGTATATGGGGGTTTCCATCAATGCGAAATATGTTTATAATTAATGGAACATCCTATGAACATGTATGATTTGGGGATACCCATTTTCGGAAACCTTGACATACTACAATGCGGTGCCCCCAATGAACATAACTCCAGTAACGATTGGGTTTATGCATGTTTATGCATGTTTTTGGAAACATATAACGAACTAGTTAGTTACTTACTTAGTCCCAGCTGTTACTATGACGAGGGGTCAGTTACCACAACGCTTCCAGCTGTTGCCACGACAGAAGTGGATGTTACCACGACGCACTAGCATCTCCAAAGGAGATCCCTTTGTTTCTACAAAGGGCTACGTTTGTTGACTATGTTTCTCCATTCCAGCTGGCTCCGGACAAGCAAAGAGGTGCCCAACTGTTTGTCTCCAGCTACTCTCCGGCCAAACAAAGAGTTGCCCAACTGTTTCTCAAATGCCCAAAATGGCACTTCCATGTTAATTTGGCATCCCTACTGGCCTTTTTTCCAGGCCAGTGGGGCACAGACGTCCAAGTCCACGACTACTTCGTGACGGCAGACTTCCAAACGGACGACCCTAAGGAGGCGGCTCGGGGTCGGGGTTTACCCTGAGGGACTCCTGGCAATGGGAAATGCTATGGAGTTTTTGAATGGGAAAATCATCAATGGTGGATTTTCATTGTCACGTTTGATTGCCGGATGGCAATTAGCTCCTGTTTTCGGGGACGGATGTTACGAAGCCCTGAGGGTAATGCCTTAGTATGCCTTACTTGTTCGGTGAAGTGACCCGGAGGATAGCCTTAAACTTCCATGATCCGGTGAGATTGCTAGCTGCTGGTAGCATGTCGCAGTGACTGATCACTATCACCATGCAGTATTTATTTCCAAAATATATAATATAATCAATGGTTTGCTTTCACCATGATTCATCGAACTTTGCGTGATGAATAGAGGGAGTCAAAGTAGTCTTCGCTAGGTTCTTGGAGGATGTCTTATTCAGGATTGGTTACTCACTAAAAGGATCATGGTCCAGCGTTGTGTATAGCCAGGCAGCATTCGTATCGCAGTGGTCACATGTACAAGTCCAAGGGCCATTGTCAAAGTTGGGGTTTGTATCGTCAAGAGAAGGAATTCCCAACTTTCCTATCCATGCCACGTTTCTTTGTGCACTTCGCTAGCCATTCTACTGAGAAATCCCACTGAGAAACCCTGGGAATTTGGAATCGCCACTTGCGATTCCTGGAATGATCGCCAAAGAAACTGCCAGATGGCGCTGGAATTTCCCTCAAGCTTCGAACCATTGCCATGTACGGCTTGTGCTTGAGATTACCCTACGGAAGTCTGAAAGATGGAATTCAGCAGCTAAACTTTAGTATGGTCATCTCCATACCAAAATGATGAATCATATTAATCATATTGATGAATCATGATGCATCGCTTATTCAGATTAATCAATGGATTTGGGGCTAGCCTGAATCCATTCATCATGATTCATCATTTTGGGTTAGTCTCAAAACTTTATGTTAGAAGTCTGCCTGCGACATGATGTATTTGGATTGTATTTGGGGGTAGCCTAAGTGTTGAGACTAACCCAAATGTTGCAGGCAGACTTCTTCTTTGTGCCTGGCTACGCAATCTGTGTACTTGAAGGCCGCGGGTGGCAGCCGCATGCAGCCGCGTAGCGGCGCGGAGCTGTGGGGTTAGTGTATAAACATCAAAAGTTTCCAGTGGTTAATCGATTGACCCAGATTACCCTCTGGTAAACTAAGATAGCTATTGAAAATCACATTTTTTTAATATTTTTAATGGGTAAATCAACTATAAATGATACATTTTCAATAGCTATGTTAAATTACCAGAGGGTAAACAAATGGTCTTTGGTAAGATGACGTGAATCAATTGACTTTGGAACACCTTTTTTTTCAGTGCCACCATAGCAAAAAGTGAGTTGAGATGCCGAAATGTCTTGATGTCCCAAACAGTTCAATGAGGGTTTCCTAAACTGGGGGTACCCCAAAAGCTGGATGCTTTATTTCATTGAAAATCCGACTGAATCGGATGATTTCGGGGTACCCCTATGTTAGGAAACCTCCAAATCATTGTTAAATACATCCCGACTAGTATAATTCACCCGTCTTCGCCACAACTTACAACATCTTTGTTGGGGCGAGCCGTGGCGAGCCGTAGGCAATCTCTACACCTTAGACGAGGTGGACGAGCTCTACAAGGTGGGTGAAATCCTCTCAAATTTTCCCACAACCTGCATTCTGCTTGGTGAACTACGATCATTCTCTTTAGTCATACTAAATCTCACCACAATGTGACAATGTGTGGTTTTTCTTTCTGATCTGATCTTGGTGTTTTTTTTTGGGCTTCGTTTTTGTTGAATCCCTCCATGAAAAGCCGTGGTTTCCACCACGGACGTCCCCATGGCGAGCCCCCGTGAATCCCGGCGAATCCCTCAGGAGTTGGTGCCTGCCTTGCCCTACTTCAATGCTTCAGGTCGGAGCGCGTGCAAAAATCATATGGCCGGCGTCCATAGTCAGAGGGAAAAATTACCATCCATTTTTTGGGGAATAACCATCAACCATCCAACCATCCATTAGGGGGATATTTGGGGATATGGATGGATATGGGGGTTTCCATAGTAATGGGGGTACCCCAAAAGCTGGATTGTTTATTTCATGGAAAATCCCAATCTAAAATGGATGATTTGGAGGTACCCCCATTTCAGGAAAACCCCATATGAGACAATATGAGTCACAAGAATAAAATTCACACATGACGGCTTTAATAATCGTGTCTTGTATTTAGAACGCATTATTTCACCTGTTGACTCACGTCTTTAAAATTCCTATTGTCAGATACTTCCCGGGAAATAGGTTCCATCCACATCTGAATCGTAAGAAGCAGTACCCTTTAAATATTATTAAACAGCCTCTATTTGAGGTTCATCCCATTTTAATTGTCAATTGTGATGGATCGAATGAGCACCTAAAAATATTATTTTGTTTCATCATGTTTTAGGGTCAACTCCATAGAGTCGCCACCACGATTCGTTGCTCTGTGTTTTTCAGGTGGCCGGGATCACATTTTCGTCTTTGGCTCCGGCATGGCACAGATGCTCGGCAGAAGCAGCAAGAAATGGGGTAAAGATTGATTACCTTGTGGTAAACCAAGATGTGGTAAATGGATGTAAATGGCCCATTTACAGACGATTTACCTATATATTATATATAGAAGATTGTGTTTTTCCGCATCTATAGTTTACAGGAGGGTACTATCGATATTAATTTTGCTTCAAATATCATGGTGATCGAGTAGATGGTGGTGCAACATGCTTAGCACGCGCAGAGTCATTGGCTTTTCCAGCATGGACATATACCGGGGACTGTAAGATACTTTGCGCCCAAAACTGGATGATAAAACCCCTTCAAACTGCTGAAGAAAACAATGGTCAGCAGTTGCATGATCATCACAGGAGAACAGCAAATATCGATGAAGTTTATGAATGTTTATATATATAATTATTGTAGAACTAGTCGTGTTCTAGATGTTGATGAACTTGTCTCTGCGCGCACCTGCTTGCAAAAAAAAAGGTGTTGACAACTGCTCGCAAAAAAATGAAGGTGTTGACGGCACAACAGAGAGATCAGAGGGCAACCATGCCATGTTGTTACCAACAGTGTTGGCGATCATGACACTGATGTTAGGACTCCCAGTCAGTTGGCAATGTAGTGGACCCGTGACAACATTTTCAGTCAACTTGGTTCATCTCTTCACCCCGCAACATTGAAGATTGTGGATGACGTCCCAAATTTAATCCAACTTTTGTTTGCTTTCAGGGATGCCAGAGTTGGGATCTGGCAATCCAAAGCTTTGGCGCGATATTGCAAGATACTGAACATGTCACATGTTGATATATGTTGATACATTTTGAATAGTGATCTTTGATCATATATCTATATGATTGTTGAAGATGATCCGCCGAAGGTCACGTGATGTGCACATGGACAACAAAAATCTTCAGATGCTCTTCGAAAAAAGAAGCCTCACTGGTAGGAAAATCATCAACAATTCAACACATGCTGCATCAAACCACTATATCAGATGACGTTTATTGATTGTCTCAACAAAACAATGTTGTCCCGGACGTGTGTTGGAAAGATGGGATGTTTTCCGCGAAGGGCCTTCCTGGTCGCAGTCTCAGTGAGGAGCGTTTTCCAATCCTGGGAAGAGTACATTCCGCAGGCGCCGGGCAGTTACAGAGCCATCCGTCACGGTTCGTGGGTCGCTGGGAAGCGAGGTGCCCTTTGTTGAGTTTTAAGGTGTTTTAAGAGGCTGGAAAACCCTCCCATTTTGATCGATGAATGATGATGATCTTCCCAATTTGCCATGTCTGATTATTACGAATCAGTTCCGTAGCCATGGCCCTTCTAAGGATGAAGACGGATGTTGTTCATAGGGCTCCCAGAATGTTTACTATATATGGCGCGCTCTTTCTGTTTGAAAAAAATGAGGCAGTTGGCCATAGAAATTTCCAGGCGCGCCATCAATATCTGGGGTATGCTTAGGGATTTTGACCATCAGAACTCAAAGGTTTTTTGCAGGTTACTAGCCGCTTTTTTGGGGTTGAAAAGAAGCAGTTCATCAGTCATACAGATATCCTCACTGCTACCTAGAATATCGACCACAAAGATGGACACTGTCTCCACAGTAATTTCTGTGGCAACCCTGGCACCAGAAAAGCGTACATTGGGTTTGTTTGAACGTAGGGTACCCAAACATCTCATGGCTAATTATCATGTTCCGCTTGAAATGACATGTTGGAGTATCACAAATTTCTGGACGATCCCGTGTATTCAGGGCGTACATCGTATACGTAAGAGATCTTGAAATATCTTAAAGAATGAATAATCCGTTCCTCGTAATTTAGATACCCTTAGAAACACTGATAAATTGTATTGCGTGTATTCATGTTGAGGACCCAGTCATGGGGAGGAATCTCTATAAAGAACCATTAAAATTCAAAATTAGCTAAAAGTCCATTAGCTAAAGATTAATTTCCCATCATTAAACTAGATCCAATCTGCGGGTGGTGATTTTGTTTGGTGCTCCCATGCCAGTCCATCGTTCTGACCCCCGAGACGGAACTCTTCAATGATTTCGCATGGGTTGCCATTCCACCCTACCGACCCTTCAAGGACTTGCCATGACATCCCCGGTCCTCCTTGTTTTCACCATGGTGAAATCATGTGAAATCACGATCTTTGTTGATGGAGAACTAAATGTGAAATTGTAATCTATTGTAATATGATATGTTCCTAGCACTGCGGAAGGAATAGATTGTTTTCTACTGGTGAAATCAATGTTGTGCGTTAGTCAATCACAATTCTCTTTGGTGAAATCACAATTGTCCTTGATCAATCCCCGTGTTCAATGGTGAACAAGCAAACTTGTCATTGATGAAATTCTACGTACTGAACCTGGTTGTTTCCTTGGTAAAACGCACTTTGTTGTTGATCAGTTAAAATGGTTGGTTGTTCAAATTCCGATCTGCTTGCCAGGAAGAACCACCAAAACGTGTCTTTTTGTTTGTAAGACAACATGTTTCACCACTTAAATCATAAATCCCAATTTTGGTTGCTAGTAACTAGTAGTTGTACCATTGTGTTTATGATACTCCCATCTTGATTCGTTGGTTTATTCCCAATACTTTCAGCAGTTCAGGGGCGGTCAAACAACAATTTCACTGCTAAAATCATCTAAAATCCATCCTTTGGTAAAAATAAAGACAACACCAACTTTCACCATAGAACTTGAATTTCAGATGCATTTTTCATCATTTTTCCTTATGTTTCGTAGAAAATATCAGCAAATATCAGGCGCCATTGTCCCAGGACATCGTGATCCCTGGCAGTTTGGACCTCATTGAGGTGATCGCCGCGTTGGAGAAGTCCAAGCCGTTGCGGGAGAGGCGTTTTTTGACGGCCTTCTTCGGCAGGGCAGATCTGGTGCCCAGCGGGCCATGTTGGGATCAGCGGGCTCCTGTTGGGAGATGTTGGGAGATGTTGGGATCTGGGAAAATTCTGGGAAATTCCCACGATTCGAGGTTTCTTGCTGGGGAATCTGCTGCGAAATGATCGAGATTTTATAAGATTTTCATGGGACAATTACGGAGACTTCGTGACTCGTTGGACAGCAACGCAAAAAAATCCACGCCATCATTTGGGCCTCCATGAAGCTCTGAAAGAGCCTTGGAGATCTTGGAGCCATCGTCTCAGGTGCGAGGTCCTCATCCGTGGGTTGGAGGTGTGGATGTTCGAAAGGAACTCATCGCCTTAAAAGACCTGCCAGGCGTGCGGATCTGGGAGGATCTAGGAGGTCGTGGTCCGCTTGGGAACTCCAAAAATTGGGTCCAAGAAAATGGCAAACATGGCACCGCAACAATTTGCTGCTTGGTGGTTTCAAACATGAAATTTTATGTTCCATTTCATATATGGGATGTCATCCTTCCCATTGACGAACTCATATTTTTCAAGATGGTTAAAACTTGTTAAAACCACCAAGCAGTTTAGTATGTTGGGGAAGATGACGATCATCTGATGAACCATGGAATCTGTGGCCCAATTTTCAGACAAACCCAAAAACCATTTTGGAGCCTGAAAAGGCTGGTCAAACCTTGGAGATCTGAAACCTGAAACATGTTTAGGGCTTAGGTTTTATTGATTTAATTGACTGTGCTTACTGGTTATTTTGCGGTTATTTTACTAAAAACGATGGATATTGACTATTGACCTTAGAAACATCAGAAACAATGTGGTTTTGAACAAACCAAGTACTGTGCTGAGGATTAAGGGAGTGCTCCAGTGGAATCAGAGTTCAATGGCCCCTTCATGGTCCAGACCCTCTTGAACTCCTTGTGCATGTGGTGCAATGGTTGCGTTCTTTTCGTTGTTTTTTTTGACACTAGACAAAATCTGTTTGAGTTGTGCTTCATTATGTTTCATGTATAGTACAGGAATCCATGTCCCACCAATATGAAATACGGTCCCGGCAAGCTAGGGTTTGTATTGGATCTACTTTTTTTTACGGACCCAGTCATGGGAGTATTTGACAATATTGGGGGGATATTGGGGGATTGGATTATATATAGGCTACAGCATCCCACCCGTATCCTATTGCAATGAAGTGTTTTGATGGTCCACAGTGGGTTCCCTGGTGGCTATGCCCTGGCTCAGCTGTTCCGCTGTTCCAAAGTGAGCAGTGTCATCAAAGGCCAATTGCAGCAGCGACCTCGAAGGACATCAACGCATTTCAGATCACTCAATGTGGGAAGCAGCAAAAACACAAGGTAAAGCTGTGGTAACCATCGACCATCGGCGGGCTTTGCTGCTAGCTGATACCATGCTGCCCCCCGCCAAGTGGCCAACCACCCTATGCGGATGCTTCAAAATCATCAACCCCCAAAAGCTGGGAAATACATGGGCATGACCCAGTCAAGTACGTTCACTGATACGCGGTATCCCGCTCTTTTGAGGCTTAGCATGGTTTGGCCATTATATGCATAATATTTATATAGAATATGCATATAGATTTTAAAATAATATTATATATATATATATATATAAATCCTGAGATGACACAGACAGAGTTGTATAGCCTTAGTTCATCCATCATGTTTCGCTTTTCTCCCGGCATCAACCGCTTTCTGCAGCGCCGGGTACCCTGGATGGCAGCTGCTGACTTGCAATGGCAACTCTCCCATCGTGCAGCATCTAACTTTGTCACTTATGCAGCCTATGCAGCATGAGTCCTCAAAAGTTCCATTGACCACTGAACCACTCCATGTATGTTTGCTCAAGCACATGCAGGATTGAAGTACTGCACTTCATCCACATGCCTAGAATTCTGAACCCTTCACTTCACATCTCATATATTAATTGTACCAGTTCTAGCCATTTCTAGTCATGTTTTACATTTCATACAGATGTGATGTTTCGCGCCAGACATCGATACACATTTACACGTCCCAGGCCGCGTGGTTGCTCCGAGGGCCGTGAAGGCGGGCCCTGGGCCTATGTGATTTTTTTGGGTAGACGGTTTTGAGTTTGGGGATATGAACATCGATATACTGCATACTAATTTAAATATATGAAATATAACATTAGATAATTTATATATCAGATAATTATGATTTATTTATGAACATATATATTATGAAGTTATCTAATAATTTAAATATATGAAATATATAATATATATGTACACATTTTTTTTTTAATATTTACATAATATATACATTATATAATTACAGTATATATATAATTACAGTATATATATATATATATAATTACAGTATATATATATAATTACAGTATATATATAATTACAGTATATATATAATTACAGTATATATATACACATGGTCAGGTCGAGTATCTAATGTTAAAAAAAAAAAAACTAGCAAACAAATGGGGAGATGGCAATGGCTCACAAATATGATTTCAGTATACAATATACCCCTAAAATCAATGGTTGCATACTGACATTCCTAAATTCGTGGGGCCAAGAGTACCCCATGTTTTACCCAAATGTAACCACCAAAGATGGGTTTAGTTCATCACTATGTCCAACCGACCATGGTCCTGAGGGAATCTGTGCCCGACCCCAACTTGACGAACAACTTGAAATCACACCTTTCCCAGATGCTAATAGATGCTCCATTTATGGTTTGTATGGGCTATTGGTCAAGATCTACCCAACAAAAACACTGCTGATTCCCATACATAGTGCATTCAGGCTTCCGAACCAATGATTTCAGGAATGGGGAGGGTTGCCCAAAGAGGATCAAATGAGTCTGTTGTTTCAAGGTCCGACATGTTTCTTTTTTGGCGCTTGACTATGTGGTACTCCAGCAAGCCTGATCTACGATGAGTCCCATCTACGTATCCTCCACTAATCAAATCATAGCAATGGAACATCCACCATTGACTTCGATGATTTTCCCATGAAAACCCTCAATTCATAGGGGATTTCATAGGGGATTTCATAGGGGATTTCTTCAATTCTCGTCGAAGTAACACATCTGGCTGGGTCGTTTCCAAGAACAGCCAGGTCTCGGTCTCGGTTGCAGAGCCAGTGGAGGCCGGGCCGCCCATGGAATCACCAGATAGAATCAGTGCCAAGTGGCCCATAGAATCCTCTCACCTACAGGTGGAGTGCAATTGCAGTTAATATATTTGTAACCATGGTTCTAATCCCATAAATTGGGATATAACTCCAATGATTATGGCCATAATGATTTTGGATCAATATCTATGAATATATATTGATAGATATATCCCCTGAATATATTCATAGATATTTTGTTGATCCATTATAGACATAATCCATTATGTCTATCTATCTATCAATATATATATATATATATTTAGGGGATAGATAGACATCCATTTACAAGTCATTTGATGTTCACCAGGAGCGTGCGTTTTGACACATCCCCATCCTCATTTTTTTCGTGATCTCTCAATCGGCTGACATAGCCATCTTTACCCTCCTTGGGTCCATGTGGAAACCAAAAACAATGGGAGTTAAAGTCTGACTTGTTGCTAGAGTGCTAGAGTTGCGAGGCATTTTAGGCACCATGGATTCAAATAATCTCTTCACCCAGTGTTTAGAAAGACACTCTGAAGTTCAGCTAAAGAACCTTGGCTCCACGGGGAATCGTCCGAAAACAGAATCGATGTTCCTCTGGTGGTGTCAGGAAGTGTTGGAAAAAATGGGGAAAAAAACTCCGACAAGAAATAGCAACAAAAAAAACATATACAACAAATATTGTAGTTCCATCATGTAAATCCAACAGTATCCATCAGTTCTTCGAGATCCGCTTACAAACCAACTGACACCTGTCGAACTCGGGGGCTCCCTCCTCTTCATATCCTGTCAAATCCTTATTGTCAACTTTAAATGTCAAAAGAATTCTTTCAGATTTTCAGTTGCTTCCCCATAGATTTCTTGTTGAAAGCAAACAAATCCCTGAGGATAGGAAGTTAACTTGGACATGGCTTAAAGTGATACCACTTGGGGTATACCCCATTTGCAGACACACCCCAGTGATCCTTCCCCAGGCCTCTCTTTGCAGCGGTTTTGCTCTTAGTTTCGTCATTGCCGGCCTTCCCCTTGGCATCCTGTTCCTTGGCCGAGAGCCGCCAAGAGCAGAGGGCTGTCGAATTTTCTTGGCCCCAAAACAGGGTGACTTGTTCTTGGTTCTGGGAAAGATAAAGGTACAGTCGTGGCCCAAAACAGCTATACATGGGCTTATAATGATATTATATATATATAACATTATATTTTGTAACCTTAGTTATAGGAATTATATGGAATTATAATTCTACATTTATAACTGTTAAGGGCCATGAAGGTAGTGGACAATCTTTGACTTTGGAGGCTACTCCTCAATTTTTTTGGCTACCATCCTTTCGAAAACTGGATAAAACTTGATGAATGGTTGGTGACGGGGTCTATTTTTGACTGTCTATTTTTGATGGAGGATAGTGGAGCATCGGACACGAGGGGCCCACAAACACATGATTCATCTCCCAGAGATCAACTTGTTTAGTTATCAAACAAATTTGCCAACATAATACCCTCTGGTAATTTAACATAGCTATTGAAAATGGCCATTTATAGTGGAATTTCCCATAAACAATGGTGGTTTTCCATAGCTATGTTAATTTGCCAACATAATACACAATATGTTGGCACATGTTCACCTAGACATGATAGGCTATTGGATCAGCTTTCTCTGAATGATCCGCTCCCAGGCGCAAAGCCAACCTTTGACTGACACAGATTGACATGTTCCACTACCTCGCAGTTCATTCGGGAGAAACAAGGAACTACCCTCTGGTAAACTAACGTAACTATGGAAAATCACCATTTTGAATGGGAAAACTCACTATAAATGGCCATTTTGAAAATAGCTATGTTAAATTACCAGAGGGTAATGTACTTACATTTCAAATTCATCAAACAATGTTGCCTAGAAATGGAAACTCACCCCAAACGGCTTGCAGTTGGCTGATCTACTGACACTTAGACCCAAAGATTTAGGTGGTAATTCGTGACGCCGTGCGATGAGAGAACATGTTGATTTTCATTTGAAGTGTTCTTTTCTGGCCATGAAGCTAGGATCGGACTGCCAGAGTCACGGCAGGTTTGTTGTTTCAACCTTTCCTGTCCGATGATCATCACGAATTGTCTCATATTTTTCCAGGCAATTGAAAGCACTAACCAGCTGTGATGGTAACTGGAAGTGTGCCAACATACAATGATTTCTTATTTGACGGTCATTTTGGGTTGACGGGCTGATCATGGCTAGATCATCTGAGGTACTTCAGGCGAACAGTGTGGAAGGGCGGTGGTGTCAAAGCTTTTGAGACATGAAAAGCAGCTGGATGAATTACAATACAACAAGCTCACCGCGATGTCATCATTCACGGTCATTAACGATGGTTTGTAAGTTGTCACCTTATTTCAAGTTTAAATTATATATATATATATATATATTATATATATATATAGCATGTTTTCTTTTACAATTTAGCCAGAAAAATTGGGAAACCTTCTGCTTTGGGCAAGATATGTTGGGAAGTGAAGCATGTAAGCTCTGCGGGATTTCCCTAAGACCTCTTTCAGGTTGCACGGCGTGGTGTCTTAAGCCCTAGGGTATCCCCAATGTATTGGGTTTGGAGTCGGAAAAGGGATGATACCTCCCAGAACTGATAGAAAATGGTGATAGATTATACTAGACCATGATGATGCCCCGTGATGACTGGGAAAGGACCACGTTTTTTTAGAGATTTCAGGAGATTTCTACTTTTGCAACCCTTTTTGTTTTCTATTACTGTCCAATCTCATCATAGCTATTAGGACGGACGAGTTGAAACCACCACGGAAATCTGGGTAAATTATGAGGACTTCCCCAGACTGATGTTTCATTGGTGTTCATTGATTTCCCTATCTCACCTGATTTGTTACCAGATGCCAACATATATTTACCAGTTGATTTTAACAATCCATCAAAAGGAATCATATTCTATGGACATCGTTGGACAACACATACCAGTCAAGGTACCTGCAAATCTCTATATATTATACAATGTATCTTTATATATATATATATTATATATATATATGGCGAAGGCTGGAGGCTCATTGGAATTTGATTTGATTTGATTTTCATTGATAATGTTTGTCATAGTCAATGTGTATTTTTCAGTTTTTTTTGTGATCAAAAGTGTTTCAGTTCATTTGTCAGGCATGGATAGGCATGGAAGATCGTTTGGGGATTGAATTTGTCGCGGGCATGTTTAAAAAGCATTTGGCTGAAATCACAATTTTGTTGACTGATTTTCGCATATCTGTAGAATTCATTAGAAATGTTGTGTCCCACCGATGGTTGAAACCTTCTTTGTCTGAGTAACAAAAAGAGTATCAATCTCCTTGGAAGCCTGACGTTTTTGCATTTGGCAGTTTTTTTTTGGCAAGAACAGATGTGGTGAGCAACAATCGTTTGCAAGTCGCATCTTCAGCATAACACTTGCACGAAGCAAGCATTGCCAAAAGTTATCAGAACTCCCCCCCTCCACCTACCACCACCCCCCCACTGATATCTCCCTACAATATACGTATATATAATATACACTCACTTGATTACACTTGCATATTTATGTACATATAATATCTTCTAATATCATATAATATCACATATAATATTATATATACATACGATTCAAACATGATTTTAGTACACTAGATTTACTTTGTATTTTTGACTCAACATGGTTTATTCAACTGTGCCAGGAGCTGGTTCGCCGCAGAGAAGCTCCCGCAAGGGGTGCCAAATGATGTGTGAAGGTTGTTGCATTGATATTTGTATGGACATGTCTCAAAATTATTGCTCCCCGAAGTTGGAGGATGGTAGTTGGTAATACCGTGACCAAAAACCGTGTTTGGTTCTGTTGGTACCAAATTTCTGAGCACCCAAATGGCAAAGCCACATAAATTTTCACGCAAAAAAAGGAACCAGACATGTTAAGATGGGCGCAAACCTCCAAAATGTTCACCGGTGCGCCGATTTGTGTTCGGTCAAGGTTTGCGAGCGTGGATGCATGTTCAATTCTACCAAAGCCAGTCTTTGTTTTGACTCGCTCGGGTGCTGAAACTGGGTTCGTTTCTTTGTTTGATGTTTTGTCATGTAATCTTTGCCAAACACAAAAAATACCAGCGAAATCCAATCAGTCTTTTTCATGCCTCCTGTGTTGATTATTCGTTGTTGTCATCATGTCCTTGTACGTGTCAGGTGTTGGTTAAATCAGCATCCAACATCCCAACAGCTTGGGTTATCCACTGCTATGGGGCAAGTTGAGTCATCATGTCATGGTCCATTCGAGTATGCGTAGGATGCCCTTGAATGCCAGTGCCAGTGTTTGTTGTTGTTGTTGTTGTTGTTGTTGGTGTTGGTGTTGGTGTTGTTGCTGTTGTTGTTGTCGTTGTCGTCGTCGTTGTTGTTGTTGCCGCCACCTTTTTTGACATACCCATTGACTATATACTGTATATAAAAAATAATAATAACAATAATATTAATAATATTACTAATAACCGTATACTGTATATATATATATATATCTATATATATATACACGTAATCATTTCAATAATCTAACGTATCCATACAGCTTAAAACCGCCAACTCAGCATTTGGTTGTTCACATCCCAATATGACACCCAGAATGCCCTTCATGGGCTGTTCAGAAACCCCACCCTCCCGCAGTCAGGCCTGATTCCTTTCAGAAGCTGCCGAGACTCTCTCAGGATTTCTGGGGGTGAAGAACCCTGTTGATTGGTTGCTACAAGGTGGCTTTCCAGTCATGTCGCTTGGGGAAATAACAACATGAATATGTGAAAATATGTGTTTCTTCTACCATTTAGATCCATTTAGATAGAGGATGTTCCCGGTCAACAAAAATTGATAGAGGTTGTTAAATCGCAATGTTTGATTACCAGGGGGTAGTTACTAGCGAGTAATGCTGCCAGATGTTGGGGATGATTGCAATCCAATATGTCGGTATGTCTATTAGTCAGTCAATACAGTGGGATGGGATAAGGATACTCTTCATAGATCACATAATAGATCACATTTGATCACGTATATAGTTTTGAAGCAATGGGACAGCCCATGAAAGCTCACGTGGGAATTGAACAACTCCCGTTCGTTTTTCGGACACTTCATAGAAATCGGGTTGAATTGCCACGTTGGATTCCCAGTGGTGAAGCTTGAAAGGTCGGTTTCTCGAATAGAAACTGTTTAAACAAAGCATCAATTCCATTGCGAAGTCAGCAGATTTATCGTAAATGAATTATTTTAGATGTGATCCCCTGCCAACCCACGTTGTGGCTAACCGAGCCCCATAGCTGAAGTGCTGTCATGGCTGGCCAAGGTGTGATATGGTTGTCAAAAGAAAATCATTATACTCGTACCTGGTATCCGAACTTTACAAGCCCATCCAAACAGGGTCTCGTATTGATTTATGCACATGTTGATTATTATTTATTTTGTAGGCGTATATATATATTTATTATAGATATACATATGTTTATAGGTATGAACATAATACATGTATATAGTTACATCAAAAATACAGTATAATACACATATATGTATATAATATATACACATACGAAACATCTGTCGCCAAATACCTTTATTATATAACTATATAACTGAAGGCTTTAATTCTAACGTTAATTGGGTAAACATCCGGCCGATGAGAGGACGGGTCATCGATTTGGAGCTGCAGAGGTGCAAGAGAAGACTTGTGATTTCAACCCATAAATTCTGATCCTTGCGTGTCTAGGGGTTTTAATTATGGTTATATATATATATATATATTTGAATAATGATAATAATTTAATGGATTATAATGGTAATTAACATAGTTATGGGTCCTATAATAGAATTATATAATATGATGTGATATCATAGACAATTGATATAATATGATATCATACATATGATATAATATGATATAACACTAATATAGTAACATCACATAATAAACCTCGTATAATTTCACATACAGTAATATAGTATGATTTAGTATGCCACATGTTTTAGTATCGTATAATATAGTGTGTATATATATAGTATAGTATAGTTTAGTATATTATAGCATAGTATAGCATAGTACAGTACAGTATAGTATGATAGTATGGTATAACATGGCATTACATGACAGATGTATACACATACATGTGGGTAAATAACACCCATGATTTTTGTCCAAATATAGTGGCATAAACAAACAATTGCAATTGAATACACGGTAAGATGATACGTCATTTATGGAATATATGACCAACATTGACCAACCTTGCGATCAATTGGTGTCTGAAAACAGGGCACAACAAAATTGCAGTCTTTACTTGGAAAGAATAGAAATTAGAACCAAAGGTCATATCAAATGTAGAGACAATCTATCTTCAGACACTGTAGGCTCATTATTAACTAACATGAGTTGAAATGGGTGTGTGGTATAAAACCACTTGTAAATCAGAAGTGCATATATTTGTATGGTAATACACAACCCAAATTGTACCAGAAAAAGCTTGGATGGTTTGACATCCCTCAACGGGAAATTCAATATTTGGTTTGCCACATGAGCTGTATCAGATCAAATTTAGCTGTTGCTGTTCCATTCCCTTTTTGTTCAGTTTTCTTTCATTCCCCACCTGTCAGGTGAGGGTTGTTAGATTTTATGTCAGCTGGCCTCCTCCTTCTCCTTCTCCTTCTCCTTCTCCTTCTCCGCCGGACCTCAACTGCAAGCTCGAGATCGCAGTGGTCCCCGCCTGACCCCAACAGCAAACTCAGGATCAGAGTGTTACCCGCTGGACCTCAACCACAAAGAATCTCTGAAGATATACCAGATAGAATGCCAGAAAGAATGTCAGAATATATGCCAGAACGTATGTCAGACTAGATGCCAGATAGAATGTTAGGTTAAATGTCAGAATATATGTCAAAATATTTCTCTGAATATATGCGTTGAAATGTCATGGTGGGGATCACTTGAAGTAAAGTAATTGTTCTTTTTTCGGATCATTTACCTCTTGGGTAGATAACCCCCGTCCTGGCCAACCCCATTTTTTGGAGACCATTCCTAGATCTTTATTGATAAAACGATCGGTGGTACCAGTGACTGACTCAAGGCAATGTTACAATTCCCCGAGGACATCATTATTCCACTTAGATGGGCTATGGGAATTGTTTATATCGTTGTAGCCCCTAAAACAAATAGTTAACATTAGTTAAGTACATACAGTCGGTTGTATATTTCACATATTCCATGTGTTATAACCTTTACAAAACCCATGGTTTTTGCAGAGGCTCAGGTGCGGCTTGGCAGCGGAAGACCTTGCACCTCCGTAGGGGATCCCCATACGTTGGGTCGTACGGATCCGGCTGGATTGTAGCCATGGGTTTTGAGGTGCTGCTGAACAGTTATAACTCGGTTTTATCGGGAATATTTAGGGGATTTAGTTCTTTAACCAAGAAACATGGTTGGATAATGGGATGAAATTGGAGAATCATGGGGATATGAATGTAACACACAGGTGCGACAATGGCAGCAGGATCCAGTGGCGGCATTGAATTTCAATTGACAACTGGAACATGGGGCATTCGAGAAGGACGTTTTCTTGTCACCAGTCATTCGTTCTTGTGAACCCCATCCGGATGATTTGGGGGAATCATCCCCAAATGGACGCTAACCTTTTCAGGTTTTTGAAATATGAAATAATGTACCCAGATCTATACTTAAGTGGGTTTCCTAACCAACAGACATAACAGGTTGCAGTCCAGGTTTGTCCGAGAATTAGGTGCCCTTAAATTGACTGATTGATATTGATTAATCATCATTTGTCCTTGTTGACATGGCCATTGGGCCACTCGGGGGTGTGTACATCATTTTCAAACACAGCTTTCTAGATGTTGAGCCGTTTGATTTTTGAGATCGTATATATAGATGGATAAACACCATTAAACACCCATGTCTCCATATGTTCACACATTTTTGTGTGTTTTCAACAGGTGAGCAACAAAAACAAAACACCAAATTCAGCGACACCACACTTTGATGATTTCACTGGTAAATAATGAGGGCGACTAACATCGGTCATGCCCCTATGTCTCACCTTGAAAGGCAGTACCGCAACATATACAGTGAGTCCGAAGTCGTCATCGCAGCCGGTTGGTGTTTTCAATACATCCTGCTTTAGGTGATCAAAAAACCATCGCTGGTTGAACCTCCCTGAGGTGGTGATCTGCGAAGTGATCTGGTGCCTTTGGACCGCTTCGCCACTGCAAGGTGTCCGGCGTAAAAGGGTGTCGCTTTTGTCAGCAGAGGCGCTGGGGAATACACAGGAGTTGTGGTCAAGCAATGAATCAATGGCCATTTCAGGAACCGATTGGTTGCAGGTACCTACAATATATTTGTTGGCCTGTTTTTATCTATTTTTCACGCCTATGTAAGGGGAGATATCATGAGATATCCCCAACATCGCTACAGTACCTCTATCCGCCACACTGCGCGGTCAGGATTGGTGGATCCTGGGCCCCAGAATGTGAGGCGGACTGCGCCTGGTGTATAGAAAAGATAGAAACAGAAAGTCCATGCCCCAAAAAGATTAAACAGTAGCATCTCTATATATATATATAGATCTAGGTATATACATACATATATATATAGATCTAGGTATATACATACATATATATATATATATCATGGAGAAAATGGGAAACATTATTTGCTGGAAATGTTGGTGATTCTCAGAAGGTTTGAAGAGCCAGACCAATGGCGAAGGGATACTATTGGTACAGCAAGGTGATTCAGGTGGACAAACAACGTGAAATTTGATTTGGGTACGGAAGGTATTTGAGTTCATTTGCCATTTTTTTTCCGGTGAGATTGTGGTGTTTACACGTGGCATCAAAGTTCTATCATCAATAATAGTCGACTCAACATGCAGCCGGGTCGACAGCCAATTCCCAAGGTGTGCACAGGAGGGTGCGACTGGGTGAATTTGGAGAAATCCATGTTTCATATAGTTGATCATATATCCATATATATCCCACTATATCCAATGATTTTCACTTGAACCAATTACTTTGCCACCTCATTGTTGTTGCTGGTTTGGGGGTTCAGAGTTAGACGGATTCTCAGCACCAAGCGTCTATAGGTTGTGAGACTCCACCAGAGCTCTGTGCGAGACCCAGGGGGCCTAGTTGGAGCTGATGGGAACCCCTGTGTTGCAGGGAAAATTCATGTACCCTTTAAGGATCTTTAAGGTAAATGATCAGGTTGGCTCAGGTTGGCCCTGAAAATCAGCTATTTTTAGTGGACACCAATTTTCCAACCCCTATCTGGCAGGGTCTATGTTAATTTACTGGAGGATAAAGTTCATGGCTTCCGGATTCGATTTTCCCTCCACAATCAATCCGTTGAAGAAGCTACGGCAAGGTCTGTGGGTCTCAAGTCTTTTCCAGGCAACTTAGTTGAAAGTCACTAGGCTAACTAGGATGGGTTTACGGGGGTGAACTGGGTTTATAAACCAACAGACATAAGTGATTTTGGGTGTCATATCCATTCAATCATGACGTCAACTGCACACCCATGTGCCCGATGTTATTTTCCCCTTTATCGAAATCCGCTGAGTCCCATGCGCTGTTTTTGTGCTGCTTCCGTGTTATTGTTGTTGTTCGATGCTTTTTGAACATCGCAATCACAGTACAAGATAGTACAAGTATATTGCACCATTATATCATTAGTGGCTAGATTTACTCGCTCAGAAGGATTGTGTGCATTCTATTTCACTGTGAAGTGCTCAGTGCTCAGGGACCCTCTTGCACATTCTTGAACACTTACAAGAACAACACTTCACAAGAAAGGCGCACAGAAATAAAAAGGCTAGGAATGGCTCAGGGCATCTGCAGGTCTTCACGCGGGGATTTGTTTAAATTTATGTTGTAAGCCGTAAACACTATGTCATAATGTGATGAACCTTGTATGGTCACAGTTTTTTTGAGGTGGGTTAAAAGATGGTTCAAACATGTTTATAGCAAGACCTTCAATGTTTTTGATGTGAAGTTGACCGTATCCATAGTAAAGATATTGTTTTTTAGTGAAGATATCCAAGTCCATTAACGCTTCATTCTTCATTTCACTATGTATCCGTATCCCCAAAAATGTTTTTCTTAGCCATTATTTTGCCCATCGTCTCAGGCAGATGCTCTAGGCATGACCGCTCAGGTGCCCAGCTTTTTGAACCTCGCTAGCTCGGATTTTTTCCAGTGAACCATATAACATCATATAACTGATTACAGGATGGGTAGTTTCTTGTTAGGCAACCAAGTTAATTTATGTTAATTTGAGGTTAGGAGGTCCGTTCATTGCTTTTACTTGAGCCCTTTTCGGGTCCATCATCCAATTTGAATCTGTGTGGGAATGCGTTGAACCACCAATTGGTCACTGACTTCTAGTTTTTAGAAGCTGGAAAATCAACGGATATCGAGCATGGTAAGGGCTCACATCGCAACATCTCCTATGTTCTGTGGTCTTTGTCTGGTTGTGAAGAGACAAAAGCAGAAGTTCGCAGTTTTGGTTTCAGAGCAGACCGTTCTGCAAAGTTGATTCCTCCTGACGGCTTTCCCCCAAAAAGTCTAGACTCAGGACCTGGGTGTGTCGCTTCTGAACGTGTAGAAAGAAGGGACCTCGGGAATGTTCAATCCCAAACTCAAGAGGTCCCCTGGTGCACCAGGGCACACGACCTGCAGGAAGGCCCCCACGAAAATTACAAGTTGGTTCATAACTCCATCTAATTACAGATAAATTACCCATACATGCATTGTTAAGTTTACCAACGTTCCTATATATATATGTATATCATTATATATAATTATATATATATATCATTATATATCATTATATATCATTATACATCATTATATATATATATCATTATATATACATATCAGTATTTATATATCATTATATATTTCATTGTAAATCATTTTATAACATAATATATCAGTATAAATCATTATATATCATTACATAGCATTATATATCATCATTTATCATTATATATCATTATATATCATTATATATATCATTATACATCATTATACATCATTATATATATATATATATATCATTATATATATATATCACTATATATATATATCATTTTATATTTTATTATGAATCATTTTAGATCATAATATATCATTATAAATCATTATATGCATCATTTATCATTC
>Ga0126342_10001321_pt1 | contig 34258 bp, 20 predicted proteins | sample Cyp1metagenome_FD_92528 | JGI IMG/M metagenome (GOLD analysis project Ga0126342, IMG submission 92528) | Coral microbial communities from Lord Howe Island, Old Settlement Bay, Australia - Cyphastrea 1 metagenome | ecosystem: Host-associated > Invertebrates > Cnidaria > Coral ...
AACAAACGAATTAGCCAAAAGCTGCGATGTGCTTCATGTGGTGACATGCCGTGAACCCGCTGGATTGGACCAAACCCCGGAAGCTGGAAGAAACACAAAGGGTACAATTACAAAGCCCTTTGAATCCATTATTTTCGGAGGATACCAGAACAGCTGTAAAGCCAACAAATTCAAAAAGGGATCCAAACGTCAACTAATTGAAACACAACAGGCCCGAAGTCACTGAACTCCTTTACCCTTTTCAGAGAATTCTTACTTCATAATAATTTCCTTTTGTTGTTGGTGATCCCATACAGTAACCAGACCCGTCAGACCATTCTACGTTAGCAACAAACCATAACGAAGAACAGCAAAATAAGGATACACAAAACAGCATGCACTTCTTTCTCACTGCATTCCTTTATTGCGACTTGCAACTGTACCTGCTTTCTGTGTCCAGAACAATCTGAGTTTGATTCAAATCCAAATCACATGCTGAGTTGCATGATAATGCATGTCACACAATGAATTGGTCTACAAGTCGCAATAGGAATTGCAAAAAACACAAAGCGAAAATCTGAATTAACCAGACTTGCTTTTGAAATTGGCAGATGAAGCATATATGATAATGTGATTCACAAAAGTAGCAACTCAAATTATGAATCAGTAGCTTCAACACCCCAAACACTCTCAGAGAAGCTGCATCTAGCCATATTGCGGGTTGGATTGTAGGTTACGTTTTACTTCAAGCGATATTCAAAATAGGAATTAAACATTTGCATCTCACACTTTGAACTGCGCCAGCACCAAAGTGCCAGTATTAAACCACGCGAACGCAGCCAGCCAAAATGTGAAGTACGGGCAGCCAACTACCAAAAACCAACAACGAAGCAGGTACAAGCACCAAAGCGCAGGAACCGAGCCAAAACGGAAATTACAGGCGGGCAACCGCCAAAAACCCATTGCGAAGCAAGTGCAAGCACCAAACCGCACGAACGGAGCCGAAATAGAAATTACAGGCAAGCAACCGCCAAACACCAACCACGACGCAGGTACAATCGCCAAATCGCAGGAACGAGCAAAAACACAAAGTAAGTATAGGCAAGAAACCGCGAAAAACCGCAGGAACCGAGCAAAAACGAAATTACAGGCGGCAACCGCTAAAAACGAACGACGAAGCAGGTGCGCCAAACTCAGGAACAACAACGAAGCTGGTACAAGCACACCAAACTACAGGAATGGAGCCGAACCAGGCAGGCAACCGCAAAAACAAATACAATCACCAAACCACAGAAACGACAAACAGGCAGGAAAACGCAAAAAAGCAACAACGAAGCAGCTACAAGCAACAAACCGCAGGAACTGACCCGAAACAGAAATTACAGCTAGGCAACCACCAAAAAACAACAACGAAGCAGCTGCAAGCACCAAGCAGCAGAAACCCGAAACAGAAAGTACAGGTAGACAACCGCCAAAAACTAACTGCGAAGCAGGTACAAGTACCACACCGCAGGAACAGAGCCGAAACGGAAATTACAGGCGGGCAACCGCCGAAAACAACAACGAAGCAGCTACAAGAACCCGTCTGTTGGAGATTATACCCCTGATAATTGGGTGATGCTGAATTAGAACATTTACCAACCCATTAGGTACAGTGAGTTTATCGGAAATCCCATTCACTATAGTTTTATCACCCATAAATCCAACAATTGATTCTGATAATTCTGTATATAAGTTATATATATATATCTGGTTGGTGGTTTCAATCCCTCTGAAAGAATATGGAAGTCAGTTGGGATTATCATTCCCAATATATGGAAAGTTATAAAATTCATGTTCCAAACCACCAACCAGTATAATCCCAGATTTTCGCCATATCAATCCTCCAAATCCACCATTTTCCCATTTTTCCGCACGTTTTCTCAGCCATTTGGCCTCGGTGACACCACTTTATTGGTGTAAAACTACAATTTCCAAATACCCTCTGGTTATTTGTTACATAGCCATGGTATAGGTGGCCCATAGAAATAGATGGTTTACCGTTCTTAAAAATTGTGATTTTCCATGGCGACCTGTTAAATAACCAAAGGGTAATCCTAATGGATGGACCATTACTTGGAGGATCATCCCATGGTCCTCCTCAGTGGTGAACGCAACCCTCGCCCGTTTTTCGGTCCCATCCAGGGGGGTTATCCCATATATAACTGAGTTTTTACTGGGAACATCGTCTATACATAGGGTTTGATTAGGAGATCATATCAATTATCAAGACACCTATTAGACAATTTTTTTTTATCCCAGTAGTATATTTTCATGTTGGTATACAAGAATATATTTGATATTTACCAAACAGATGTTTAATGAACATGATATTAACTCAGATTATACACAGAGATATGTTCATGTTCACCAACTCAGATGTTTAATCATTGCCAATCTGAGGTACCCTGCACAAAAATGAAAATTATTAGCTGGTTAGTAGATAATCCCATTGCTACCAAAAGACTAAAGGATTAAACTACCCATCTAAAATTGACCTAGTAATGAGGACGTTCCCAAAGCCATAGGTTTGAATACTCAAATAGTCAAATTTTGGATAATTTGGGGGTACCCTCATTTTAGGAAACCCCTACTGGTTGGTGGTTGACCTACACCTCTGAAAAATATGAAAGTCAATGGGGTTGGGATTATCCCATATATTATGGGAAAAATGTTCCAAACCACCAACCAGCCTATATATGATATTGATGTTTACCCTCTGGTAAACTAACATAGCTATTGAAAATTGCCATTTATAGTGAGTTTTCCAATTAAAAATGGTGATTTTCCATAGTTTTTTGTATGTTTACCAGAGGGTAATGAGGACATTTCCCAAACCTCGGAGTAGCTATCGTTTTTAGGCGCCTCTTGGCCAACCACTGACTGACGGCGCTGATCGATGGCATGGAGCGTGGCACCACACCCGCGCCGCGGATGGCGTGGTCACAGACGTTGTGTTCCTACGGCGTGGGGCTCTTGGACGCTCAAAGAAATAAAAGGGGGGGCATTGCCATCCCCATGAAATTGCGGGTAGATCCCAATTGGTTTGTTATTTTTGGTTGGTGTCTCTCATTTACTGATTACTGTCATACCCCTCATTTATCGCTGGTAAATTCACATGAGTCAAGTTCAAGGTATCTACTTGGTGGTTCATCCCAGAGATCGTAAGTGGTCTATGACATTGAATTATAACAGTTACAAGTAAGTTAAGTAGGGTCACCCTCTGGTAATTTAACAGTTTGCTATTGAAAATGGCCATAGAAATAGTGGATTTACCCATTGAAAATGGTGGATCTTTCCATAGTTTTTTTGTATGTTTACCAGAGGATAATCCCAATATTCACATGATTATCCCATGATTGTCCCATTATTATACCTTAAATCATCCATTTTCCTAGGATTTTCCATGAAACAAACCATTATTATCCAACTTAGTAAGTTAATCCACGTCCATGGTCGATCCACAACTTTCGCCCGCAACGCTTCACCGGCAGATCGCCTTGTTCGGACCGCACCAGCTTCGGTGCAGCCGTGGCCAATTGGACGACCCTTAAAATTGGATTGTGAACAAATATATTACCAAGAAATTGATATAGTACAGTATTCATATGAATTGATATGATATAGAAATATATTACCATTCATATGATATAGAAATGTATTATCCATGTGAACAATATTGGATTATGAAATTGGTATCTATATAACTATTCATATGGATAATACAACTATAATATTGATATAGTCTTGGAGATATTATTTGGGTGGCCAAAACTATATGGCCATTACAATCCATTACACACAAATCATATTTGTGAAGTCTATATTGGACTGTCTATATATAATTGTGTGTTAGCTTCCTATATCGTCATTACACACAAATATAGACGATCACAGGTTTTGGTCGTAAATTCCATGGTGTATGCCCCATCTTTGCCAGATATTAGTATGGAAAACTTGCAAAAAACGACAACAATCAAAAAAGTCTTCGCACATCCCATACTCTAACTTCAAAAATCCTATACTGGTTGGTGGTTTCAACCCCTCTGAAAAATATGAAAGTCAGTTGGTATTACTATTATTATTTCCAAAAAATGGAAAGTCATAAAATTCATGTTCCAAACCACCAACCAGTATAATCTCAGATTTTCGCCATATGAATCCTCCAAATCCACCATTTCCCATCTTCCCCACGTTGTCTCAGCCATTTGGCCCCGGTGACACCCGTGGCCCCCCTGTGGGCACCTCGAGTTGCGCGGTCCAGGGCAATCGCTCGCGACGGCCGAGCCAGTGAACCTTCCATGAAGATCGGCTATCACTGGCTCATTTATCAATGTTTCTATATACAGTACCGGACTATCATATGTATATACAAACATGTACATACACACACATATACATATATATATATATACATACATACATATATATATATATATACATACATATATATATACAGTGGGATATATATATATATAATAAACTTTTCATGTATCTCCTCTTGATCTCCTCTTGGCGATCTTCGATGTGTGTTCGGGCGAGGAGCTGGGAACTTTACGATGCAAAAAAAATCCATGTAAATCTTGGTTATCCATGGTTTTCCGATGTATGGATAATCATCCCCATATTATCTTGGATTTGCTGTAGGGGCCCCCAAAAAACATCCAAAACGATTCACTTATAGATTCCCCAGTCATGGTGGATTTTCCATTGGGGAAATAAAAGATGACCTTTAACAAACCCAAATCATTCCAATTCCATCATTTCACCATATTTAGGTTTCATGGAAAATTCGATATATTATCTAAATTTCCATCGGAAAATCACCTTATCCACAACTGGTTGGTGGTTTCAGCCCCTCTGAAAAATATTAGTCAATTGGGATCATTATTCCCAATATATGGAACACATCATGTTCCAAACCACCAACCAGTCATGGATGGTTTTATACCCTAATTGATTTTTGGTGCTAAATTCTGCTCCATTTCTGGGCCATTAGGCTTGATCTCCCAGTCTAATCCCATTGAAACTCCGACACATCGCCATAATTAGTTAGATATTCTCCCAATCATGTAATGGGATCGTCCTATAATCCATTCGATCCCATCATATACCCTCTGGTAAACATAGAAAAAACTATGGAAAATCACCACTATTTCTAAACTTTCAATGGGTAAATCCACTATTTCTATGGCCATAATCACAATCTGGCCACCCCAAGTTTCACCAGATCCACCCATCGCCTCCTCCTCTTCCCTCGGAGGTCGCTGTTCTTCAGCTTGTCGCCTACAACCATGGCCCCAAAAACGTCAACGGTGCAACGTTCTAGCTGTGAAAAGCCGACGTGGAACCACAGTGAACTGATGAGAATCTGGATTTACCTACAAAAACTGTGGATCTTGATAGATTTTAGCTATTTTACTTCGACAAAATGTGGGTTTTAACCACAAGAGATGGGAATTTTAGCTGCAACCTTGGGGATGTTAGCTATAATGCATGGGAATTTCACCTAACAATTGGGATTTCTGCTGGCAAATATGCTGATTTCACCAATGACGTGGGATTGACATGGGAAGGAGTGACAAGAGAGACGGTTTCCAACTATCACCACAAGGTGGTGCCCCATAGTTAGCTATATAGTTTGTTTGCAGCTACAACAACTGTGTTTTTTTGGATAGATCAACTAGTCAATGGGAGTTATAAATGAAGTTACAGGTACCATCTAGGTTTATTATTGGATATCCCCATTAATCAGAAGCACAAAGCCAATATCCTGCCATTTCCATCGCTCCTCTCTCCATCGTTCCCGAACCCCACTGCCCTGCGCCGGGGGGCAATTGAAGTTCTAACGTCACTGCGTCAGCCACCGGCTGACGGGCTTCCGCCTTCGCTGCGGCGCAATGGACTGGCGGTTCCATGGTGTCAATGATTTTCAATGGTGGCCATTTCAATCAACGATCCAAAAGTGGAGAAAAGTGTGATTCTACCATCCAGACTTGAACCCAAACACAGTAAGCCCAATCTGTTGCAGGTTGAACCCCTGAATTGGTTAGGAATGGTTCCAAACCGAAAATGCGGCTACCGTGCTTACAAAAAGGGAGCCCGAAAGGCTATGCAATGAGACCGCGCAGATCTGAGCCTAGATCTGTCGCAATCTCTCTGAATAGCTATTCACGCTGAGAACCATATGGTCCATAGACCAACTGTAGCATCCTTTGGACGAGCGGAAGAACAATGTACCTGCGCTGGTCCACGGGATATTTCAAATGTCAAAAGTGTCACCTGTCCGGTATAAAGTGTATGCCAAAATGTTTGGAGGTCAGAGTCTAGTCAGAGCCTCGACTGATAATGTAATGCCATCAGGGCCATCAGGGCCACCATGCACGATGCGCACAACCACTCTCGTGGCGTTGGCAACTTCCAGGCTTGACAAGAATGGGTTTGCCTGAAACGCACAATTACACTAGCACCGCAGGTTGCAACATCGCGGACGTCACGGGGTGGCATCCCGCAAGGTTCCCGCATGGCTCTGTGGAGCCCCCGTCGCCCCAGTAGGCATAATCTTCGATCCTCCAAAATGGGGTTCGGCACCGCATCCAGCGACCTGGACTTTGATGCCCGCGTCTCTCTTGTGCGCGGCATTCATGTCGAAAGCGTTCTGGATCTGCAAGGCCGCCAGAATGGCAGGGCCGGAGGTGAGAAAATGCTTGAGGCCAGGTCCTTTGGGAAGATGCCATCCCTCCACATGTCAGCACAAGCTGCATGTGGCTCTCTCATTGCAACGCTGGGCTTTTTGAACCCCCGTTTTGGAATTTCCAGGCCTTCAAAGAGGAATATGACCATGAATCCTGGCAAGAAAGTGACCGGACTATTCCCTAAATCCAGGAGGCTTGTGATACCCAGAAAGACCATGCAATGATGAAATGGAGATCAAGCAAACGCACATTTTTTGGCATGTTCTCTTATGAGACCTGCACTCATCTGGCCCACGTTCCATCTGGGTTTGTGTTGGCCACTGGGGTCACTATACCCTCTGGTAAACATACAAAAAACTATGGAAAATCACCATTTTTAATGGGAAAACTCACTATAAATGGCAATTTTCAATAGCTATGTGAAATTACCAAAGGGTATATTTTATATCAAGATCTTGTGAGTTTGTCATACGACCCATCTTAGGCACCCTGAAAAGCAAGCAATTTTTTCATGGTGTCAACACACGTTTATTAGTGATATTTGTGGCAAACAACTCAAAACTAAGTCATCCTAGTCATTGGTCGCAAGTGATAAATGATAAGGTGGAAACCAACCCACATCAAAATGATTGGTCGCAAGCCACTTGAAGAATTCGTAGTCATTGGGGATCATCATTCCAAAAATGGTTGAAGCGCAAAGAAATGACACTCTCAGCCAGTGACCTACGTTGACCTACGTAACCAAGGCATACGCTAAGTAGATTATTCAGACCCTGCTGGCTCATAATTGTCCTAACCAACAATGTGGGGCCCCCAAACGTTACGTTTGGTTTTTAACCCCCATTAACTTGCCATTGACTATAGTTATAAGATGTTATTTGCGTATCATAAACCATAGTCCTTCGAGTTATGTGGCCCCCAATTGAGCTATCGTAAACGGAGGCCCTACACCGCACCTCGATGTCAATCAAATCCATGATGTAATGTTTCCTGGGCGCTGGTGACATGTGGAGGGTCTACAATCAATATGATTCATTTACGGACGGTTTAAGTAACTAAAATGACTTACTGTTGCTTAGCAGGGAATGAGGGAATGATCCACCATCACTAGTAATAATCATCCCATTCCCCCATTCCCATCCATTCCCTACTAAGCACCAGTAAGATGAAGATGAAACAACAAACATGAGGTTTCACACTCAAACTATGGGTTTCAGAGTGAAAATGACTGGTCAATCTGTGAGACTCCTATGTTTAGACTTGTTTAATCCGTGCCAACTCCAAAGCGATTGGTGTCCGGTCATTTTGGGTCTTATAGTGGCTCCCTTCAGAGTAGAAAACGAAAATCCGTGGTAAATCACTTTTCTACCTTGCTGGCGGGTACTGTAAGATGAAATTGAATAATCTACCTGTTGGGTCAATGCTGTCTTCATGGTCTTACCATGTAGAAAAATGGCTGGAAAATAAACAATAAATCCTGGCTGCAATCCAACTCTGCGCGTGTGCGCAATTTGTGTTCTCTCTCCAACAACTGATGTGAGCAAACTATAAACACATACACATTCAACACATATGTATGTATATGTGTGCATGCATGATTGTGTCTATGTACAACTTCACAACCTTGCACATATTTTGCAACGAACTCACTTGCTTTCAACCTGGTTCTGAGGTGGACATTCAACGGTAGACACGATTTTCCAAAGGTTGGAACGTTTCAATCTTCATGAAACCAAACTTGGGTTATATGTTGGGTATGGATTCTTGACCCAGACTCACATACTCCAAAAACACCTGGCCAAATCATGAATGAACTTGTTGAGAGGTCGCTACACCTTAGCAGAACTCAAAAGTTATGGTTTTTCAACCAAATTACTGGTTGGTTCACAGTTCGACTATGACAATCCCAATATATGAAACTTGTTGGTGGTGCAATAACCATCTTCAAACATATGAGTTCGTCAATGGGGTTGGGATGACATCCCACATATGAAATGGAAAATAATCCAAATGTTCCAAACCACCAACCAGATTGGGCAGTTCAATCCCTCCGACTGATATTCATGAATCAACAAACAGGGCTTTTGAACACTGCCACAAGTTGCTGGGACCCCCGTTGTCCAACGGGTTCAAAATTAATGCTCCAAGCATCTCAAACTCCATCCAAGCCTCTCGCGGAGGTGCCATCAGAGATGAGGTCATCACTTACATCATCCCGGAGGGGCCCAATTTGTCCCAATTTCAATGACCTCAAAATTGGCGGATGCTTTATCTTACTGGTGCTAACTTAACCATCTTGAAAAATATGAGTTCGTCAATGGGAAGGATTATCCCATGTATTCTGGAAAATTCCTACGGCGTGAGAATTGATCTCCCCTCAAAGGCACGGGTGCGTGATTCCGCAGGAAATAGTCCACCCCGTTGTCACGAACTGCACGCTCAAGCTGAGGCCACCAACTCAGATTACTCGATTTATAAACTGGGATAGTGTAAATATTAGCACGAGATGCTTCGTCACAAACGTCTTGGCGGTCGTCAACGTGGATGTTGGCACCGTGGGATGTTAGAACCGGCGTCTTACCACCAGGGCCTACTGGATCGCCTACCACAGTTACGGATCTAAAAGGAAGACCCTGTGATCTGCAATGCTCCGCAAGGTTATTTGCGTCTTCCTCTGTTTGCCTGCCTCGGGCGGCTCCCGAGAAGGAAACGATATGGAATTCGATTCTTCCTTGTGCGATTTGCACTAGGTTGATAAATTTATCAAGAATCGATTGATCAAATAACCTAAGGACGTTTCTGGCGCAGTCGAGGGTGTCGTGCCAGTCAAAGAACACGACCAGATTACGGCCAATGGCACCTTGCTCTTGGCGAGCTCGATGGTTGGCCGAGAGCGAGTAGGTGTATAGGTACTCAGATGTATTATGTACTTGTATGATTTGCAGACGCTAAAGACTTGCAAGAATATGTTCATGAGAATGTTACTTGAGATCATGTGAATATGTTCATCATGTGTAGATGTCAAGATAAGAAGATGTGAAGATGTCAGGGTTTTAGTTGCAAGATACAGACAAGGTATGCTGTATAGAAGAAAAAAGAAGATGTGAAAAATACAAACATACAGATATGCTGATAGGCCCTCAAACGCAGACACACGCAGAGAAACATGTTATACACACAGACACACACACACAAACCCACACACACACAGCAGCTTTTACACACAGAAGCTTTTACACACACACACAAGCTTTTACACACAGAAGCTTTGCCACACAGAAACTTGTACACACAGAAGCTTTTACACACAGAAGCTTTTACACACAGAAGCTTTTTAAACACAGACGCTTTTACACACAGACACTTTTACCCACAGAAGACTCTACACACAGAAGCTTTTACACACAGACGCTTTTACACACAGAAACTTTTACACGCAGACGCATTTGCGCACACAAGCTTTACACACAGCAAGCTTTTACACACAGACACTTTTACACACAAAAGCTTTTTACACACAGACGCTTTTACACACAGAAGCTTTTACACAAAGACACTTTTACACACAGAAGCTTTTACACGCAGACTCTTTTACACACAGACGCTTTTACACACAGGCGCTTTTACACACAGATGCTTTTACACACTGACGCTTTTACACACAGAAGCTTTTACACACAGAAGCTTTTACACACACAGAAGCTTTTTCACTCAGACCCTCTACACACAGACGCTTTTACACACAGAAGCTTTTACACACAGACGCTTTTACACACAGGCGCTTTTGCACACAGATGCTTTTCACACAGATGCCTTACACAGAAGCTTTTACACACAGCAAGCTTTTACACACAGAAGCTTTTACACACAGAAGCTTTTACACACAGACGCTTTTACACACAGAAGCTTTTACACACAGCAAGCTTTTACACACAGACGCTTTTACACACAGAAGCTTTTACACACAGACGCCTTACACAGAAGCTTTTTCCACACAGAAGCTTTTACACACAGAAGCTTTTACACACAGAAATTTGTACACACAGAAGCTTTTACACACAGAAGCTTTTACACACAAAAGCTTTTACACACACAGAAGCTTTTTCACTCAGACCCTCTACACACAGACGCTTTTACACACAGACACTTTTACACACAGAAGCTTTTTACACGCAGACGCTTTTGCACACAGACGCTTTTACACACAGGCGCTTTTACACACAGATGCTTTTACAAACAGAAGCTTTTACACACAGACGCCTTACACAGACGCTTTTTACACACAGAAGCTTTTACACACAGAAGCTTTTACACACAGACAGTTTTTCACACAGACACTTTTACCCACAGAAGACTCTACACACAGAAGCTTTTACACACAGACGCTTTTACACACAGACGCTTTTACACACAGATGCCTTACACAGAAGCTTTTACACACAGAAGCTTTTTACACGCAAACGCTTTTGCACACAGACGCTTTTGCACACAGAAGCTTTTACACAGAAGCTTTTACACACAGAAGATTTTATACACAGAGGCTTTCTACACACAAATTACACACAGACACTTTTACCCACAGAAGACTCTACACACAGAAGCTTTTACACACAGAAGCTTTTACACACAGAAGCTTTTTACACACAGACACTTTTACACACAGACACTTTTACCCACAGAAGACTCTACACACAGAAGCTTTTACACACAGACGCTTTTACAGCGCGCTGCATCACAAATGACCACACAAATCACTCCAATCAGGGAGTCTCATGGTCCTTGCCGTGAAACCTCTGAAAAGAGAGTTAGAACTGCTACAAGCATGAGCCTCATCGTGGTTTCATCATGTTTCATCGTGCCAAGACGCTTTTACACACAGAAACTTTTACACGCAGACGCATTTGCGCACACAAGCTTTTACACACAGACGCTTTTACACACAGACGCTTTTACACACAGACTCTTTTGCACACAGACACTCTTGACACACAGAAGTACCATTTTATCAAGTTTTGGACGGTCGAGCCTCATTTCGTGCGAAAGGGTTGTGCCGGACCCGTGAAAATCGCAATTTTACCGCAGTTTTTGGCGATCGAAGCTCGTTTCGTGCGAAAGGGTTGCGACCGACACTTCAAAATCGCAATTTTACCGCAGTTTTTGGCGATCGAACCTCATTTCGTGCGAATCTCATTTCGTGCGAACGGGTTGCGACCGACACTTCAAAATTGCAATTTTACCTCAGTTTTTGGCGATCGAAGCTCGTTTCGTGCGAAAAGGTTGCGTTTCGTGCCGTCTCGTTGGCACTGCCCTGTGCCTTAAGAGAGAAATAGAAAAGAAGGAAAAAGAAGAGGGCAAGAGAGCAAGAGGGCAAGAGGGCAAGAGAGCAATAGGGCAAGAGAGCAAGAGGGCAAGAGAGAATGTGAAGATGTGAAGCTGTGAAGATGTGAAGATGTGAGGATGTGAAGATGTGAGGATGTGAAGATGTGAAGATGAGAAGATGTGAAGATGAGAAGATGTGAAGATGTGAGGATGTGAAGATGTGAGGATGTGAGGATGTGAAGATGTAAAGATGAGATGGTGTGAAGATGTGAGGATGTGAAAAGTTTGACAGACCCCCACTATTAGAAGAACCCTTCGCCCAGACGCTCTCGGGAATTATCTTACTGGTGCGTTTTACGCAGGGACTTTTCGGGAATGATCCATTTCATCACTAGTAATCTCATCATCCCAGCAACCCCCAGCAACCCATCCATTCCCTACGTAAAACGCACCAGTAAGTTATTGTTGGGTTTACCACGTTATATATCTGTGAGCTCTCCAAAGTTGGGGGGAATGACCCAGCGAATGGGTTTGCTTTGCTTTCACACGTCTCAAAGGAATGCTTCGCTGGACGAAGTTGGCCTTCAGAGCAGTACCCTCACCCTGGTAGGTTACATATATCACTATGTCCGCATTTAAATCACCTTTCCAAATCCCATTAAAACAACAAATCCCTTGAAAACAAAATTTAAAACATGGCATCCCCCAAATCATTTTGGATCAGAAAAACTCCTTGGAGGATATCAACGAATCGTAACTACTAGTAGTTCGCTAGTTCATAATCTTGGTGACCGTAAGTCCCTGATTCGTGGCTTATTCCATATATTAATAGTTACTACCCAGTTTCGATTCGTGGCATGATCCAAGTTGTACCTACTTTTTAATACCCATTTTACCAAGTTTTAAACTAGTATATCCAATAATGGTATTATCAACTAGTGGGTACCAGGTATAATACTTAATATTGATACCTATTAACCTGGTATTCAACTACTATTCGTATATATAACTATACGGATCTATATCTATACCTAGTAGTTTTAACCTGGTATAATACTTATAGTGGTAAAATACCTAATACCCATTTACCATCATTTACCACTAGTTGACAATACCATTTTTGGATACCTTTAATATTGATACTGATACCTAGAGTAAATTGGTACCTAATATTGATACCTAAGACCCATTTACCCTATATCCAACTAGTCTGGTTGTTGGTTGAGCCACCCCTCTGAAAAATGATGGAGTTCGTCAGTTGGGATGATGACATTCCCAATATATGGAAAGTCATAAAATTCCATGGTTCCAAACCACCAACCAGGGATTATTAACCATTATTAACCATGATTAACCATCATTACCCCATACTAAACCAATGTTCCAAACCACCAACCAGACTAGTTATCAACCTAGGCATATAGATCCGTGCCTCATCGAGATCCTGCAGCAGATTCCACAAAGCACCCAGCTTCACCTCGCTGCTCTCCTCGAAGATCGGTCACGGTTTTCACACCAGCAAAATCCATGGGGATTTACTGGGTGGAAACAACGAAAATTGTGATATTTACAATGTGAGGCCCCCCCAGTTATAAGTTGGTTTATAAGCCCCAGTAACTATAGTTATAAGTACCATAAAGCATAGTTATTGGAGTTATAAACCAACTTAGCTATCTTGGGGGCCTCACATTGTATGAAATTTAATAATGAAGATGTAATTGTGGATAATGGGATTTTAATGGGATGTAGCCTGATTTCAATGGGATTTTGAAGGGGGTTTGATGAGGATGTAATGGCCAGAAGAAACCATATATCGATTTATTTGGTAACTGTTGGATTTGTTTGGGCTAATTAAGTGAACATTAAAACTAAATGTGAATCAGACTTTAGCCATCGCCAAATAGATAGAGCCGATCAAAATTAAGGAAACACCATATAATTTTCTGGAAATATTTTTCGATCTTTTCGGGATCCATATCATGGGATATGACCTAATCTATTTTGTCTATTTACTACTATCTACCCATCTTATCTAATCGTATTTGGTCTTATGTCACCAAGTAAACATTAAAAAGCAAAGGCAATCAAACAATAAACTTGCTGGCAACATGGGATTGTACCAAACAAATGATAAAATTGGACATGCTGGGGTTTGACCCGCAAAACTGTGGAGACACCAGACAAGGGATTAACCTCATTAAATTAAAATCCATGAATACTTTCACTAGCTTCACAAGCTAACTTTGATGGAAAAAACTGCGCCCTGGGGGGTTGAATCTATGGATCTATGATGACAAAACATTCAATGAAACTATATGAATCTATTGTGTTTGAAACAGAACACCGCAAAATTCAAACGTAGGAATGCTGAACTACCAATAAAGTTGTCAAAATTCTAAATTTGCCTCGGTGCACACCTAAAGATAATTGTGGTCAGCTTGCTTCATGCCAATCAAACAAATTTCAAATGCAAGTTCCTTTCACAATAAGCAGAAACCTCCCGGCAAATAAAAATGACTCAAGCAAGGGTGCAAAAATAAAGCATGGTTGAGAACACAAACCGGATGTACACGCAGTCACTTGCAACAGTATTTTTGGTATGCCAATATTGAAACTTGGATACACATTCTGTTTTGAAAGTGCTTCATGCCATTAAGTTAATTCACCGCCAAGTGTATCCAGGATTGGTCAATCGAAAAATGCAATCCTTTTACAAAATGTTCCAAAAATCTTTCTTGGAATTAAATTGAGTTAGTGATACGGAAACTACTCAAATAACAATTTGAAACACAGGTCCCGAACCAATTCTTTAATACCGCAATTCGAGGCTGGCTATACAGCATTATACTTGTAATAAAAAATCCCTAGAAATGCTGGATGCTGTGGGGTCTAAAAAATAATTGTATAAGCTCTTTTGTGCCCGGACCATGTCTTTGTTTTGGCCAGGAAACGAGCAAAGAAAAAAGCTGTGACAGGCGTTGCTGCAACACATGTCCCTGGCGCCCAAACGGTTGTCGAAGCTGGGCCCGATGCTGGTAATAGGACATCTGGCTGCAAAAACTAGGTGGAAAAAATGGTTTGCCAGCTCAATCTGGATGGAAGAAACAAGGGCCCACATGTTTGAGCACGGTGCATGGGAACATATGGGAGCTCGCGACGTACACAAAGAACAATTGTGCCCATCCATGAAGTGCATGTTACACAATCAATCATTGTATGTAAACGTAATATTTATATGTATAAATTCCGCTGTAAGAATGCAGGAGCATCTGATCATGTGTGCAACGGATTTCCTTCATTATGGTGCTTTGCCGGGTTCTCAACATCATGGCAGGGCAGTTGGATTATGAGCATTTCCGGGCGCAAACAAATGCAGCCGAGCCTTTCTCATTGAAAGGCCTGTGATCCAATGCATTCTTCCTGGGCGTGAGAAGTTGCGGGGTTCCCACTTACAAGGGCCAATGGTGCCTTCCACCGCATCCTGCAACAATGGTTGGAAGTCCATGCCGCTTGATAGTTTGTTGGAGATACAACAGGCACCAAGATCTCCGCAGCGCACGCGTAGTTTTGGCACTGCCTTTCGGACGTGAAAATTTAGGTGCTTGCTGCTTCCAGCGCGTGTAGTTCAACCACGTGCAGACCCTGAGCCAATGGGAAGGAGTCAACGTAGCCCGTGAGCCATGAAGGCGTTCAATGATTCAAGGTTGGGGACAGGTTGGGGATGATGCTGCGTGTTTAAATAAAACTCGATGTTGCGGCTGTAATTGTCTCCCGGTTCTCTTCTGGCGGCAAGCTTTGCAACATGTTGTGGCCGAATTGTCCGGGTGGACTTTTCTTCGAAGATCTTCTCCTCAGTGGACCATTTTTCAAACATAATTCATGCAATAAATCGTGCCATCCGGGTATGGGTCAAGTCATTGGGTACCCCAATAGATCGTGAATATCAGCAGTGGAACCCAGGGTCTCGGATGTTGAGACCCATACAGCACAACCTCCTGAAGCTAACACTTTGCTGTGGAAAATGACCCGTTTATAGATGATTTACCTACGTACATTTAATGTACCAATAAATCCACCAAAAATGGTTCAAGGTGGATCAGGTGGTTTAAAAAATGACACCATCTGGTTATTTAACATAGCCATGGAAAATCCCTTATAAATGGAGGTTTCTAGCTGGGAAAATTATGTGTAAATAGGCCATGGCTTCCATAGCTATGTTAAATAACCAGAGGGTAGACTTTGTGGCGCCCCAGTTCTCAGTTGGATTTTGGGCTCCATCGACATTTTCATATGTCTACCCTCTGGTAAACATACAAAAAAAACTATGGAAAATCGCAATTTTTCATGGGAAATTTCACTATGTCTATGGTGATTTTCAATAGTTATGTTAAATTACCAGAGGGCACTAGAAAACATAGTGATTTTCAATAGTTATGTTAAACACTGGTAATTTTACCATAGTGATTTTCTATAGTAATTTAACATAACCACCAACTGGCAATTTTCAACATAGTTCCTGCAGTTCCACCAACTTAGTCAACACCTGGTAGCTGCGGCAATTGGCACAAGCCAGCAGAAGGCCAAGATATCTTTTTCATTCGATGGAAATGCATGGGCAATTAAGAGGGATTTAGCCAAGAACTAGGCTTTAAGCAACCAAAATGGTTGTACAATAGAATATCATCAAATAATTGGAATATCATCAGATACTTTCCCATCTAATGGGAACACATGTTTGAATTTTTTCGTTGATACACCTGGTAATCTTTTTGACGTAGCCTGGCTGGTCCATAGCTTTTTTCGATGGCCCGAGAATGCATTTTCGTACTTCGAGGATCACCCAAGAAATCCAAGCAATACCCTCTGGTAATTTAACATAACTATGGAAAATCACCATAGACATACTGGATTTCCCAATGAAACATGGTGATTTTCCATAGTTATGTTAGTTTACCAGAGGGTACATGTCCACTTGGGGATGATTTTAACAACCACAGATGTGGCTTGGATTTATGATGAGGAATTGGTGGACGTACGTATTGCGCCACGGATTTCTTTCAGGAAATTTTGATTTTTTGGTGAGTCATTGGGGAGGCTTTATGACAATGGGTGGATTCCCACAACAAGCCTGACTAGGGTGAATGAGCCCTTCGCAAATATGACTCAACTGGGATCATTGACTCCTGAATCGCATATGACATATTCAAAACAATATGTGTACCAGGGTAATAGAAAGAAAAAACACCTTGGTATATATATATATACAATGAAAATACAAGATATCATCATCCCACAATAATCAGGCACTCCATGCACTGGGCATGTAAACCCCTATGAAAATGGGGTCATGACCATTCTCTTCGTTGGGATAAAAAAACAACTTTGGTCCAAGAAACAAAAACATGTCCAATCTTAGATACCCAATCATCAGAATTTAGCAGGTTAGAATTTAGAATCCCCAGTCGATAACGTTCAGTTGCCTTATTTCAGTGGCTCAATTCTATGGTTTATGGTAGATATAAGTTGGGGGTATTATAGTACAGAATAGTTATATCTACCATAAGCCATAGAATGGTTATATCTACCATAAACTATAGATATAACTACCAATATCTACGCATTCTATGGTTAATGAGGATTATAATCAATAATGTCCTTTTGGTAAAAATAGAGGGGCCGGGAGCTGGTATACCATCTATCATCAAACAAACCGGTTGTTAAAGGGATAAACAAACCCCTCTATTAACCAACCAACCAACGGGAAAAGGACACCGACAAATCCACTGCCACCATTTTCAATGGGTAAATCCACGAACTGTCTATGGCCATTTTCAATAGCTATGTAACAAATTAATACAAATTACCAGAGGGTAGCTAGTATCATTTCAGGCTGTATAATTATTTATATATATATCACATATAGCAAGTATCTTACCATCCTTTTCATTCATATTGGTGGATTATATCCCATGAGATCGATGTATTTTCCAAAAAAGTCTTGCGGATTTTCCACTATCCAAGGCCAAGGCTTCAAAGCGGGAACCAGCCTTCAAAGCTTATCTCACTGAGTCTTGGATACCCTGATACTTTTCAAAAAATGGTGGGTTAGTTTATAGCTATTGTATCCATATATAATCATATATAATCATTAATCATATATAATCATATATAATCATAAATAATCATATATAATCATTTATAATCATATATAATCATTTATAATCATATATAATCATATATAATCATATATGTTAATCATACAAATATAATAAATAATATATATACTATTATTATGTATATATAATATAAAGCAAGTGTAATGGAAAGGAACTGTAAGTTGTATAAACACCTACCCAACTCACGAGTTGAAATTCTACATCAAGCGTTCCATCAGTTTCCGTAGACTTTTGCGCTATTTTGCCCAATGCACAGGCCAAAAAAATACACAACCAAAGGTGCGTTTCGGTTCAAATCAGAGAATGGGGGTTTCCTAAAATAGGGGTACCCCCAAATCATCCAGGTTAGTAGGATTTTCCCTTATAAACCATCCATTTTTGGGTGCATCATTTATGGAAGCCCCCAAATAGCTGGATAGAAAATATGCCGCGTGAAGGTTTCCCCAACTCACTATGCCTTGAACAAGTTCGCTCATCCCATAGTAATTGTCGGTAAATTAGGTATGCTGCAAGGTGGTGCCCCTCTTTGATAGCTAAGTTGGGGTGAATCTAAACCAATTCATAACTAGGGGGGCACCACCTTGTGTTCATGGCTTACTTCATAATCCCCAACCATCCAGTATGACCCACTATATTGCCCTCTGGTTCTTGAACAGCTTGCTATGGAAGCCATGGCCCATTTGTAGATGATAAAAAGGATGATTCACCTTTTAAAAGTATGGTCCCAGTATGGTAATTTTCCAGTTCGCAAAGCGTGAAGTTGCCAGAGGGTGTATCAAAATAGATCCTATCCCTTCCAATCCCAACATTTTTTGTGTGAATTCAATCCTCATTGTTGTTGGTTAAATTATATGATTGCCATTCTATTACAAGAGTGTACCTGGTTGGTGGTTTCAACCCCTCTGAAAAATATGAGTCAGTCGGGATGATTCTTCCCAATATATGGAAAAATAACATTCGTGTTCCAAACCACCAACCAGGTACATGTAGTCAATCAGGTTCCCATGGGAAATCCATACCTACCCAGGTGCTGTTCACATAGACGGTGGCGTTCAAGTCCAAGACCGATTCCAGGACTTCCACTCTGTAACCATTCGGGTTAGCCTCGCTGAGAGGACATGGACCCATGGACCCAGGCAGGGTGGTTAAGCGTTGCCAACAGCAGCTAGATCCATTAAAAAGCATGGTTGGTGAAGCGGTCAAATAACCGAAATTCCGGAAAATAATCGAAATTGGGATTATCAGTTTTGAAGACTGGAGATTTCTTCAGCCCTTTTGGAGATCAGCAAACATATTATGTGAATTTATGTGATTCATCAGTAAACATGGAGATCTAGCGATATACCCTCCAGTAAATTGGTACTTTGATATGCGAAATCCACCATGAATGTAACTCATTTTCGGGAAACCATGGTGGTTTTCCATATCATTCCATATCTGTAATACTAGCTTACACTCATTTTGGGGGCCCATATGGGGCACTTGATAGTGGGGGAGGGATTACTTGATGGGCTCCAAAGGGGGTGAGCCAAATAATCGATATCTGGCTGGGACCAATTCAGCAACCTGATTAATTAATTAAGGTGAATAACTCACCTAATCCATTCACTTAGAAGTCCAGTTCGAAGCAAGTCGATACATGAATACGTGATGAATACATATAGATAATCATAGCGATAATGGCCTATCCCAACTTATGGAGGCTTACCAGGGACCCACATTCATAACCTCAACCGCGCCAGCACGCCCTGCGTTATCGGAGTTGTACAGTCTCCGCAGTCTCCGACTCTATTCAACAAGGTGGGGCCCCGAATCGCTAAGTTGGTTTAAAACTTGATTATCGGGATGGGGACCCCAAGATAGCGTTCAGTTGCCTTATTTCAGTGGCTGAATTCTATTGCCAATGGAAGATCTAACTATAAGACTATAGTTAATGAAGGTTATAACTGTTTATAAATCAACAAACATCACTCGGTGGCCCCATCCTGTAGTGCTTATGGGGGATAAAACTATTCTGGGAGAACTTGAGATTGGAGTTGAATGGTAAGATCTACCCTCTGGTTATGTCAAAATAGCTACTGAAAATGGCCATAGAAATAGTGAGTTTTCCCATTAAAAATAGTGATTTTTCATAGTTTTTTGTATGTTTACCAGAGGGTAAGCCACTTCCGTTTGTTCTAGTTGACTTTATCACCCGTCTCCATAAACTCCCCTGTCGAATGCTCTAGAAAAAAAACTCTGTTGATGAAGTGTTGATGCTTCGATTCCCAGGTTTTGCTCAAAAAAACCTTGCCCCATTTTCCAATGATCCCAAATGCTTTACCATATGGGTCAAAATTGCATCCCAAAAAATGGCGCTGCACATGACCCAAATCGAGGGCTGCATCCTGGGTTTCCTGGGTTCCATGTTTCAGTCGCCTGGAAAAGTACCTTGTAATTTCTCGAGAAATTCTTCCTGAAGCTCCTCGGAAACGCGCAGGAAGTGGCGCTGTTGGCATATGATGGGTTTCATGGCCAAGCATCTGGATTCGATCATGAACAATAGATTATTTTAACCATGAAATATATATTCCCATCAAGTCTCAGTATATTCCCATTTAGTTTCATGAAATCCATAATAAATCCCTACTAATATATGGCTGGTTGGTGGTTTCAGCCATCTTGAAAAATATGAGTTTGTCAATGGGAAGGATTATCCCATATATTATGGACAATAAAATTCATGTTCCAAACCACCAATCAGAATAGATTATTTTGACAATGAATAATAAAACTTGATAACATGGGGATATCTTGTGGGATATGCCAATGGATCTTATAATCATGGTTATACATATATATATATATATATGTTGGTATACCATCTATCATCATTTACCATATTTACCTGTTGTTAAAGGGGTAAACCTTCAAAGCCCTCTATTTTCATCAACCAACCAATGGGAATTTGGGACATCCATGTATATATATATAGATGTGTTGATGTTTGGAACTGCACCCAAAGAATCCATATCACGGCGCTGGTGATTTTTGGAGCACACCCTGGTGGAATCTTCTGCCGAAAAAAACGTGGCTGGGACAGATCCACCATGCTATCAATGGGTAAATCCACGAACTGTCTATGTGCCATTTTCAAGTTCGCAAACTGTAACAATTTACCAGAGGGTAATAGCCTGTTCAAAGTTGTTATTCCTAGTTATTCCATGTTACTCCATCTTTTTCCCATACTGAATCCCTAAATCTTCAGGAATCGACCGTATTGAGAAACTTCAACTGCTTGATTCATCTTAGCATTCACATCATCTGGGTAAATTATACTATTTCACTAACCTGAATCTTGCGGTCATAAAGGGGGATGATTTCTCTAAAATAAATCATGATTCCAGGCTTCGGGAGAACAGTGAGGTGATGAAATTTACCCAGATCGATCATCAGATCACCATAATATTCCCATTGTTGTTGGTTTATAGCCTATTAACCACGAGCCATCACCATTAACCACCATTAAACATCAATGTTTCTGCGGGATAGATTCCATTGAACCATCCGTATTGAGCCGTAGGAATCAACAGGGATCCACTGGGCATTGCTCCGGCGGGGAGGTGAAGAAAATGGCAATGCCGTGACGACAGAAATCACCAAATGGCCATTGAAATAGTTGATTTTCCAATGAAAAATGGTGATTTACCATGGTTATGTTAGTTTACCAGCCACTTCGATTTAAAATGAAGGACAACTAGTAAATAAAGAAAAGAACAAATGAGGGAAAGTACACAAAATGAATGAAAGTTAGCAAGAACAAAAAGCGAAAGAAAAACAACAAAGAAAGCCGAAAGGGAAACAAGAAAGGAAATTGGAAATCAGTCAGCTACAAATGCAAGCAAAACAAGAAGTTTTGGACAATACCTTAACCAGAACGGCAAGCTAGGAAAGAATCTACGGGACAAGAGAGGAGGTGTAACAAATTAAAAGTGAAAGGAAATCTGGTACATCGTTCGGTGGGGGATCAGTTGCTACATCTATCGATGTGAACATCCAATCGCAATCCCCTGCTTGGGGGTGCAGTTGGGGTTATCAATGGGTATAAGCTGTACTGTATGGTCATAAAACACCCTAAGAGTTGGAAAAAATCATCCTTATAACTATAGTAATATAACTATAGTATTATAACCGCTTATGAGTGTAACTGCACCCGCAAGGACGTGCCCAACAACTGCGACCCTCAAGATATCCTGAGATCATGATGTTGATACCCTGGCAGCCCAAGTTTTGCGTCAGACAGATACTTAGATGGAGTTGTTCTGAATATTCATCTAGTTCATCATTTTCCCACTGAAGACATGCGATTATCCTCTGGTTATTTAAGATAGCTATGGACAATGGCCAATTTATCGATCATTCATGATGATTTGCCCGTTAAAAATGGTGATTTTCCATGGCTACGTTAAATCATCAGAGGGTACTTACAATATTCACATGATTATCCCATTATTATTCCATATGGCTCACAATCCCATGATTGTCCCGTTATTCTCCCGTTATTTACCATGATTTTCCAAGCTTGCGAAGCCTGCGACCTATGTTTTTCAGCTGCTGGATATTGAAAAAATCCAGCAAACCCCATCCATCTTTACTCATCACTTTTAATAGGTAAACGTTTACATAGCTATGGAAAGATCCAGCACTTTAAATAGGAACATCAACTCTAAAAGGACCATGTTCAATAGCTATTTTGACATAACCAGAGGGTTTTTTTCCGCAGTTAGATCAATGGAATATCCCCAGTTAGTTTCATCTTTCCAGTTTCCAATGAGGTTTTTTTTCAGAAGACATGACGCAACCCTGAAAAGAAAAAAAAGAGTCAAACCCCACAATGTGAGGCCCCCAAGATAGCTAAGTTGGTTCATAACTCCAATAACTATGGTTTATGATACGCAAAAAACTATGGTATTCATGGGGTTTATAAACCAATTTATAACTGGGGGGCACCACATTGTATCATAAGTGCATAAATGACGCTTCTATCTTCTTGCTGGTTGCTTTATTAGTTTTTAAATCTCTATATTATCTTTTCGGGGATTAAGATTAATGAGTTTGTCTGACAATAGGCTACACTCACTTCCAATTTTTCTTAGCATCAATTTAGACAGTATATGGATTACATCAATCAATTTAGTTCTAAATAAATAGCCATCCTTTAGACAGTACATCATTTTTCCCTTTTTTTTCGATGGCTATAAAAATGGCTATCCCCTATCCAAACAGCTTCATACGTTTCGAGTCATTTATTGCTGGAATCCCTGCGGTTGATGGTTTGATAATGTTAGATACCTCTAATGCTTAAATCACCATATATGCAGGGTGGTGCCCCATAGATAGCTAAGTTGGTTTATAATTCCCATGAATACCATAGTTAGTTGCGTATCATAAACCATAGTTATGGGAGTTATGTTCACCAACTTAGCTATCTATGGGGCACCATCTTGTATAATATATAGTACCCTTTTGGTAAAGATGTAACAGTTTGATATGGAAGCCATGGCCCATTGAAATAGATAGTTTATCTATTAAAAATTGTAGATCTTTCTATAGCTATATGAAAATTTTCAGAACTATGTATAGATATGTACATTACCTAATGGCCTATAGAAATAGATAGTTTACCTATTTAACGTATTTTTCTATAGCTATGTACATTATGCTACGTTCCATCTCATCAAATCCCACTAGTGATGTCGGTATGTCGAGTCGTCCAAGTCGCCGATCGGCCAAAGGAACTTGTAGCTCCGCCCTAAAGAGCGGGGCGTGCATGTCGTGCATGTCGTATATCAAAGGATGATCTAACTATAGTACTATTGAGGAAAACCCTGTTTTGTGGTGGAAAAACTAGGAACATCATCGAAGTAAATGGTGTTCGTTCCATTGCTATGTTTGATTGCCAAAGGTCAGACTTTGGAAAACTGAAGATTGTGCTGGGGATTCACCTTTGAAACATAAGAAAATGTGATTCTCCATGGACTTCGTCAGTCGTGTTTGTGGGGTTAGTTCACCCATTAGATGGGATTCTCCACAAAAAAAGGGACTTACGATCACCAGGGTTATAAACCAGTTACTAAGTCGGATGATCCTTCAAACGGTACCATCAAGGGGTGCGGGTTACTCCTACACTGCGGTGTCATCAAGCATGGCTGGCTGCGAAATGCCCGAACTAAATGGTTGTTTTGGGAAAATCATGTAATGGAGACTTCGAAGCAAGCCATGTTTGATTACCAGAGAGTTGTTGGTGCATAAACTATAAAGATATATCCACCATAAAATATAAATCTCTGAAAAAAAACTCATAATTCAAGCGCGCCAAGGCAAACACATAAGGACCCATAACTATGGATCAGTTAATGGAAATGAACTAAATCCTGTAATTCTGGGTAAAATATAATATTTCACTAATCTGAATAATTTGGTCATTTGGGGATGATTTCCCTAATAAACCATTCCAGGGTTCCGTTGCAGTGAGATCGTTATATTTACCCAGATAATCTAACGAAATGAACTATAAATTGTATAATGGGTCCGTTTAATAACATGTAATAACTATATATTATCAGTTATATTTATAGTTCATTTCCATAATTATTATATGAACCATAAATCCTATAATTTAACTTTGAGGTTAGATCATCCCAGCACCAACAAATCCTTCAAGGCACTTTTTTTTAGATAGATATATTCCATGTCAATCCATAGATACAGAAATTTCCAATCATAATCCTATTCTAATCCAATAACAAAGGGACCATGGATATGAATAATTTAGATAACGGGTATCAATGGTATATTTATCTATAGCATCCTATCATGTATTGGGATTATCCCATTAACATACCGTTACTAATGTATAAGATAACGGATACGAATGTCCTAATGACACTATAACTGGGATCATGAATAATCAACCATAAACAATAATAAGCCAGACCGTTTTTTGATGGTTGATGCCACCAATAAAAAAATCTATAATCCATGAAATATCCTATTGTTTATGTCCATGAAACAATCACCATGGCTTTTCTAGAAAAAACATGGCATTTTTTACATCCTTTTTTACACTCAAAAAAACATCCAATATCATAATTACTGGCTAATTAATCATTGGATAATCGTCATTAATCATCCAGTAGAATCAGCCACATCCTAAATGTAACGACATGTAGTGGGATCATCCTCCAAGGCACAGTAATAGATACATATATTTCATGTCAACCCATAATAGATACAGTAATTTCCAATCATAATCCTATTATAATCCTAAAATCCGAAAAACTATGGCATAATCCACTCAAAAAAACTCCGGTTGTAAATGGATGTTCATCCCCTGAAAATTTTCATAGGTTTTGATCCAAAGCCATATCAATGATAATATATTCAGTCATCTGGTTGGTGGTTTCAACAATCTTGAAACATATTAGTCAGTTGGGATGATTCTTCCCAATATATGGACAAATAAAAGTCATGTTCCAAACCACCAACCAGTCACGGATATTCTCCCAATCCCAATTTATAATTCCATTGGCATCCTCTAATTAGTTAGATATTCTCCCAATCATGTAATGGGATCGTCCTATAATCCATTAGATCCCATCATATACCATTACTGGTTGGTGGTTTCAACCCCTCTGAAAGATATTAGCCAATGGGAAGGATTATCCCCAATATATCATGGAAAAATAAAATTCATGTTCCAAACCACCAACCAGTCATATATTCATGGATATTCTCCCAATCATGTAATGGGATCGTCCTATAATCCATTAGATCCCATCATATACCCTCTGGTAAACTAACATAACTATGGAAAATCACCACTTTCAATGGGTAAATGCACTATAATCACTATAAATGGCCATTCTCGATAGCTATGTAGCAAATTACCAGAGGGTAACCATGATAACTGATACACTATATGCCATCCTTCATTATATGCCAGCCTCAATTATATCCCATCATATATAATAATCCATTACTGATTGGTGGTTTCAACATATCTGAAAAAATGAGTTCGTCAGTTGGGATGATTTTTTCCAATATAATTATGGAAAGTCATAAAAGTCATGTTCCAAACATTTCCAAACCACCAACCAGTTTAGATCCCACCCTTAAATCGCGGCATCCTCAGTTGTACAGTTATACAATTACCATTAAAAATCAGATACCATTAAATCCTATGGTTTTTTTGATAATCTCCAATAACCCAGGTAGTATAATGCCCTATAACCAATCACCCAAGGCCATGCAATCACGGCAAGGCACATGGCATTCTGCAGCTCTTTGACGAAGCCCTCAGGGCTCTGCTGCCGTTCCTTTGCCGCCACGCGCAGCCGCTCCGCCGCCTGCGCTCGGATCGCCGGGAAGACATGGCGAAGACATGGCGAAGACATGGCGAAGACATGGCAAACAAACGTGGAAACATAGGGACAAATAGTGGTTTTATGAAGAAAAAAGGCAAACATAGTGGTTTTATGAAGAGAAATCATGAAACATGAAGAAACAAATGATGGTTTTAGGCGAAAAATGAAGATTTACAAGGGAATGCATGGTGGTTTTACCAAGAAAATATGTATTTCATGAAGAGAACAAATTGGATTGAAATAGATTTCATCGCCAAAAATGGTGGTTTCACTACAAAAAGCGGGACTTTACGTTACGAATGAAGCATGGCGGCGGTTTGACCGAGAAAAACATTGAATTTCATATGATTGCTTAAATGCAAGTAGGTTTTCATGGATTTTTGTTGAAAATACTGGTAAACTCCTCGTTTTCTGCTGGTTCAAATCATGTTTGCCTCTCAAAGCATCGCATTTTTCTGAGGTCAACCACCATTTTTGCCAAATTCTTTTTGTCTTGTGGCGAAATCCATCTAAATCCTCTTTACCCTCTGGTAAACTTACAAAAAACTAAAGTAAATCACTATTTTTAATAGGTAAACCATCTATTTCAATGGGCCATGGCTTCCATAGCAAACTGTAAACGTTTACCAGGCCGGGTAACCATCTTAAACCCAGATTTTTCGCTAAACTGCCGCATTTGGGCCACCAACAAGCTGGCCATGTTTCGCCGACCCACCGTGGCCTGGGCATGTCGATCCATGGTCTTCCCAAGACACGCTGGCGGTCGGCAGTGGCTTGAATTCAGCTACGGTGGGATCACAGCGGATGAAACGGTGATAACCGGGGATTCCCAAAAGCCGTGGACACACACACACATATAGATATATATATAGATATACTGTATATAGAAATAGATATATCTACACATGTATATATACTATATATATGTACATATATATATATATTATAATCACATACATATCATATTATCTATGATAAGCTTGGATTATTTACACAAATGTAATTTTTTTTGTCGCTGGTTACCCGGCCTGGTAGTGACTAACGGTTTCCGAATTGGAAAATCACTATTAAATTCATTGGTAAATCGAATTAGATAAGCAATTTTCTATAGCTCAACAAGTCTGATTCTGGGGTAATATTATAATTTTCAATTAGCCAATACTTCGTTTGCACTAGCTGAGATGGCCGAAACCAAAAAATAGATGCTTCATTTTTTCCCACAGGAAACCCTTTCCAAGCAGCCAAGCAGCTGGCTAATATATAATATCTCCCTCATAAATAAAAAACCAAACCTACGGTTGACGGTCCTCCTACTTAGCCAAGTTGGTTGAAACGGTCATAGGTCAACTGTTGCGGTCGATATATCCAGCGGGTAAATAAACAAACTCACTACTGATTATCTTGAGGGGTGGCAACACCTTATAGCAAGCCGACAATAACCAAGCCAACTTAAGAGACTTGAAGCATGTCAACCCTGGATTTTCCTAAACCCTAAACGGCGGTTGAATTGGGGGGGAGACCATTTATGTATCATCTAAAATGACAATTTGGAGGGTACGCCCACAACTAATAAACCATGGTTTATTAATCCGGAGTGGACATTACCCAAAAACATTTGTTCAGTGAGAAATTGCTCAATCGAATGTTGATCTGCGAGCTGATGTCATCATTCTTGATATGAGGATCCTCCAACGTCAATCAACACTCTGGGATGGTAGATGTTTTTAGTTTTTAATCCAAAGCACAGAACCTGTAGGGTTTTGTCTCCAAATTCCCGCGAACTTCCGAACCGCATGATGGATCTATGATCTCCTCTTGAAAAAATGCAGGGGTTGGCTGGGTATACATCCACATACCTATATAATGCTTCTGGAAAACGATTGGTGATGCTCTGTTAGCATTCTAACCAGTTGGAAAGCACGTATACGGGTATGTCTGAAAATAGGGCACCTCAAAAACTCATGGTTAATCATATTTTTCCGCTTAAGCCTTAAGCTTGCCATAAATTGTGGCGTTCCATATTTGTGGACAACCACAATCCATTTATCAACTATTCTTTTCTTAAATCCCAATGTCGAATAATCCATTAATCATCAATTATGTAATCATGTTTTATCATCCATAAATCCATGAATCCACATCATTGATGCTTAAATACCTACTTTCGATGGTTGAGTTGAATTCATTTTTTTTTTCTAAGGTCAACCAGCCGGTTCCAGCAGAGTCCGAGACTTTTTACACCTCTGCAGCTGTGATTTACAGAGGAGCGGCAGCTGCGTCATGGGTTCATGCAGCCACTGCGCGAATGCGCGAAGTATGCACACCTGTCATTGGAGGATCAGAATCTAGAAGGCAAGATATCCATTCTAATCGAACTCATTATATATACATACACATACACATATCAGTGGATCATAGTGGATCACTAGAAGTGATATGATTTAAGGCAAGCTGGATGGCGATGTGGGCGCCATTCTGAACCACCAAAAAACCTCCACTTTGGAGGTGCACCCCAGTGGCCTTTTTGACGCATATGACACAGTATAACCCAACCTGGTTGGTGGCATACCTACCCCTCCGAAAAATATGAAAGTCAGTTGGGAATATTATTCCCAATATATGGGAAAATAAAATTCATGTTCCAAGCCACCAACCAGCAACTATATATGATACTGGCATTATACTGGTATTGGAGATACTGATACCTAGAGTAAATTGTTACCTAATATTGATACCTAAAACCCATTTACTCTTCCAACTAGTCTGGTTGGTGGTTGAGCCTACTCCTCTGAAAAATGATGGAGTTCGTCAGTTGGGATGATGACATTCCCAACTGAATGGACATTCATAAAATTCCATGGTTCCAAACCACCAACCAGAACTATATATGACTTGTCTATATTTACTATATGGGTTATGAGCCTGAATTGGATGCACATCTATTGTTCGCATCTGGGAAGCATCGACCCGTATTTTTGGACCCGGCGGGGGGATCCTCTAAAATCCCATGGAAAGTGATAGTCCAGATCATGCTGATTGAGCCACAGAGCCCCCGTACCGAAAATCTATTGAGGCAACCTGGCACTACCGAAAATCCCCAGGGTTCAGTCCGCTCAAACTTCGTCCGACAGCACGCCAAAATGTCAAGTGTTCTGGTGGATTTCTGCATTTGCGGCAGAGCCCAATTTATTGCGTGGCACATGGTGGTGACAACTTTCCAATCGAGAACCAGCGCACCAGGACAGTGAACGGGCCACATGCCATGCCATGCCATGCGATGGGTTTGCCCAAAAAATACATAGACGGATATTATGGGATATTCCAAAAAACTGATCAGTTAAATCGGGCACATCTGTTTTAAGTGTCATACCATGTTTTAGACCGCGAGATTTTTGGGTACCATACGGTACCGTATTTTTTCGACAAACCTCGATTTGGTTTTCACTTCAGTTCCACAAATTGCCATGTCGATCCATGTCGTCCCTTTCAGGCCTGGCTAGTCAGTCCACATTCGCTACGTGTCGCCGCGCGACAAGATTTCGTAGCTCAGGCAATGATCGTGAACTCATCATGCGGGACACAGCAACAACAACTGGTTGGTGGTATACCTACCCCTCTGAAAAATATGAAAGTCAATGGGAAGGATTATCCCATATATATATATGTATGTATATATATATATATTATGGAAAATAAAAAATGTTCCAAACCACCAACCAGACAAACATGAGCCAAACATGAGCCATGCAATGCGGGGCCGCAGGCGCCCAGCTGCGAGAAGCTAAGGTGAAATAGCTCGGTGAACTGGGTGTATGGTAGTTGGTGGTTTCCTGAAATAGGGGTACCCCCAGTCATCATCCTTTTTATAGATGGATTTTCCATTAAAAAAACAATCCAGCTATTGGGGTACCCCCATTTATGGAAACCCCCAAATAAAACTAACTATAATTAGTAGGATGGGAATCGAAACTGCCTTACAACTCGGGGGCCTGGCATTGTGCCAAGACAATTCGGTGATTAAAAGGCTATAATTAAGGAGCAGCCAAAACAAGTGTGGCTTATAACCACTTGAAACTGTGATGTATCTCAGCTCCAAGGGGCTATAACATGCTATAACCTATCCTATTGCCCTAGTTCTCGGGAATGTACAAAACTTCATTGGCTGATTTGCCATGTAAGTATCGATTGAAACCTGACTTTGTTAAGAATACATCCCGACTTTGATTCAGAATTTCAAAAACCCTAAAAAACATATACAGTATGCACTCTCTTGTGTGTACTCCTTGGGATGATTTGCCATACCTTCAACTGATTTAAAATGTGGGAGTTCAGATAGGTTGATCAACGAACGGGAGACTTCCCTCGAAATAGTGTCACGATTTGGTACTTCAATGGCACCCTCAACAACTCAACAGCCCAGGCGTTTATCAATCTGGTCACATTACCCACTTTATGACGTCGTGAAAAGGGCCTCGGTCTCGAAACTCACGTCATTGTCACACCTGGCCAGCGACTTGTGGCAAGCAGTTGGCGACATTCCGCAGAACAAAAGGGGATTTCATCAACAAAACCTTGGGGTTAAGCATCAAACCTGGGCTTTACCCCAAACCAGATATTGCATTTTGAGAATTCAAGAGTCCACTAAGACACCAATGACAGCAGCTTTCTTTGTCCACCTTTCTCTGATTCAGAAAGGATGCTGTGCACAGGCGGCCAAGCAATCGTGACAATAGGTGACAGAAAACCACAGAATGTCGTCAACGTAGCTCTTCCTTGCAGCTTCATGATCCTGGTCCGCTCCGAACACGAACCACACGAAGCCGTGCGTGTTCCTCACAGCCAAGGACAGCCAGGATTTCGCTGCTCAGGCCCAGAAGTAGGCTCTAAACCCAGGTACACCCTAGTCATAAAAGTTGTAAACCCAGGTGTTTTGGGATACATGTGTGCATAATATATGTGGATTGTCGTATCTCCAATCTGTGCAGGGCAGCAGACATATCCCCTACTATCATCAACCAAAAATCATTTATATTCACTTACTGATCAATCATCTGCTCAATGGTTTAAACCCCTAGTCTTTATTGTTAAAGGCCAATCTACAGATACCCCCAAAATCCAATGGTTTAACTTCCAATTTTTCAGACAACCCCCAGTATCATATTAAGTTGATTATTACATATATGTTTGTGTATATATATATACACACCCTCCAGTAAATGAACATAGACCCTGCCAGATAGGGGTTGGAAGATCAGTTTCCACTATAAACAGGTAATTTTCAGGGTCTATGTTAATTTAATTTACCACGGGGTATATAAATTTCCTTTATATGCCAACTATATCGCTATCAAATCCCATATGTTGGCTGGTTAATCCATTTAAATAACTAATGAGCAAGCCAAGCATCATTGATATTGATCTAATAAAAACAACAGCAACTATTACCACTATTAACAATTGTCAAACCCACTGAATGATTCATTATCATCGGCAATCCCCCAGTTTTAAACACATACGCAATCATCACATTGAGTTGGCTATATCTCCCAAGTATATCCCAAAAAATCTTCACTACCCACTAATCTTGGCTGGTGAATTCCCATTAAATCTACATCAGACCCACTAAATCCCATGCTATTTTACGTCACTAGGTAAAATCCCACTTTTTCATAGGTCAATCACCGTTCCTCATAGGTAAATTTCCCCAACATCCGTCATTTTGCAAGGTCAACTCCTCCGCACAGAAAGTGCATTCCAACCTCGGCCCCGGCAGCGCACCAGGGGTTTCAGCTGTATTTGACAGCCTCGGTCAGCAAGAAAGTGGCTGGGGATTTTAAGAACACACATGCTGAGGATGGTTGCGAAAATCATGCGCTGCAGAGAATGGGACTCTGGGAAAATTATCATAATTCACTAACCTGAAATAAGACCATATTGGGATAATTCCCCTAACTAACCATTATTCCAGTGAGGTCGCAGTGAGGTCATCATAATTTACCCAGATGGGATTATAATGGGACTTTACCAGTCTACTGACTATGGCCATTATCAGTTGGACCCATTGCTGGTTACAACCCCAACCTACTACCAGTAGTACCGCACAAGGCGGTGGCGGAAGTTTCAAAAATAGGAAACCTATAGGAAAGGTTGGTTGTTGTGAATCACGGATGGGAGAGCGGAGCCACTGATGGATCGAAAGGTGATTGATGTCTCCTCTCTTTCTCTCTCTTTCTCTGATTATATACCTACCTACCTACCTAGCTACCTACCTATCTATCTATCTATCTATCCATCCATCCATCTATCTATCTCTTTATCTATCTATCCATCCATCCATCCATCTATCTTTCTATCTAACCATCCATCCATCTATCTATCCTATCTATCCTATCTATCCCATCTATCCCATCTATCCCATCTATCCCATCTATCCCATCTATCTATCTATCCCATCTATCTATCTATCTAATCTAATCTAATCTAATCTATCTATCTATCTATCTATCCATCCATCCATCTATCTATCTATCTAATCTGTCTATCTAACTGTGTATCTAGCTATCTATCTATCTATCTATCTAGCTACCTAGCTACCTATCTATCTATCTTTCTATCTATCCATCTATCGATCTCTCAATCTCTCTATCTCTCTATCTCTCTGTCTGTCTGTCGGTCTGTCTATCTACCTGTCTATCTGCAAGCTTGAAAACCAAGCTATTCTGCGAGACTTCTTCATTTTTCCAAGTTGACAACATCAAAAACGCAGCACTTCTGCGAGATTCCTCATTTTTCAAAGTTGACAACATCAAAAACGAAGCAAGCCTCCGAGACTTCCTCAATGTTTGCACGTGACAACGTCAAAAACGAAGCAATTCTGCGAGACTTCCGCATTTTTCAAAGTTGACAACATCAAAAACGAAGCAAATTCTGCGAGACTTCTTCTTCATTTTTTGAACTTGACAACATCCAAAACAAAGAAGTTCTGCTAGACTTCCTTCAAAATAGAAAGTTGACTGCAGCGCTGACGGCCTCGTACCAATGCGTTTCGCGATTTTTCCACTCCACCTGTTGAAAGTACTGCGCCTGCCACGAAAAATTGATGCCAGGTCATACGAAGTGCTGCACCTGTCACGCAAAATCATCTCAGCAATCCTGAAGATCTGATGCTCCAAAATGCAACCTCTCTCAGGAAATCAGCGCCGTGACCTCCTAACATCTCTGATGAACATATCTTGTGTACTGCGCCTGCCACGGAAAATGCATCTTTGCAGATCCTCTTCAAATGTCCCACGCCTGCCATCGTTTTTGGAAATGCCACAAAACCCTCACGTTTTGCTCACTTTTGAGAAGGTGCACAATCCCTTGCGCCTGCCACGCAAAAGCACATCTGAACCTCCAAAAGTGACACGTATATGTGGTGTCTTGTACATTTTGACTTCGAAATGTGCTTCGCGCCACAACGGCGTGCACTTTTTCGACATCGCAACTTCCAAAAGTGGTCCGAACGTGAAGTGTTTTTAGCTTTTCACTTACACATGTGCTTCGCACCACAACAGCGTGCACTTTTTCATCTCTCATCTGGCCAGATGGCTCCGCACCCGCCACTTTAGCGAGCCTACTTTTCGACCCTCCGGAGCCACAAATC
>Ga0126342_10001322_pt1 | contig 34253 bp, 37 predicted proteins | sample Cyp1metagenome_FD_92528 | JGI IMG/M metagenome (GOLD analysis project Ga0126342, IMG submission 92528) | Coral microbial communities from Lord Howe Island, Old Settlement Bay, Australia - Cyphastrea 1 metagenome | ecosystem: Host-associated > Invertebrates > Cnidaria > Coral ...
CGGGCAACCTCGAGGACATCTCCGACATTTCGGACTAGATCCTGGCCATTCTCGCCCTTGGCTTCTGATTCTTTGATGTACTCAACTCTCGGTAATTCATTTTGTCTCTGGCATTTTGATACTCTATCCGTGACCAGTCGACCATATCAGAGCTTTGTTTCACGAGATTGGTGCGTCTTCCAAAAAGGCCCTGCGGCAGCAGGGCGTGTGTGTGAACCATCTGAAGAGCTAAATTTGCTTTTTCTAATTCTCAAAGGCAGGGGGTGCCGGGGGCACTGGTGAGACCGGCACTAACAAAGACACTCATCAGTTGCCTGTGATATCGATGGCGACGCTCATCGACGTACCTGCTTCATTTTTCATGTCAATTTTCTGCAATGGGACGTGGCTAACCCAAGAACCACCATGCCGTTTCCAAACAACCTGTTTTCAATTTCTCGTTTGGCACAGTTTTCGCAATCTGTCAAGGAGGTAACGATTTAGCTTAGTTCTTGCATCTAGCAGTGACTTTGGGAATGGAAACTTCTTGATTATTTCTCGGGTCTTGTCACGGACCCATTCCTGTCAGGTTGAATTGGATTGTTTTTGCACGTAAGATGCATTCCACATCAGAATTCGCAAAGATTATTCTGAGCAAGTGTGTGTTTTTCGACCCCTTCCGCAAATCCAAGTAATTGTCTTGATATATAAATATATATATATATAATAAACTACATAAATTACATATTTATGGCATGTATATATATATATGGATATGTATTTGTATATATATATGTATATATGTATAAATAAATAAATAAATATATATATATATTTATTTATGTATATATATATATATTTATGTATATATATATATTTATGTATGAAAATGTTGAATTACTAAGTTGGATGATATGTTGTGCATACGCACACACACACACATATATATATACATACATTCACATACACTGGATCTAGATGTAGACTGGCGAATCCACGGCTTCAGCGTTCCTCTTCACCGTTGCCAGGCGCTAGCGATGCGACCTATCCAGATGTGGCCCTTCAGATGATCAAAGGTGTGCAGCTTCCACCGAGAGTAGATAACCTATAGTATTTGTGGTCACAGGTAGATATACCATGTTACAATACGATGATATGTCTATAGTCTATGTCTGTATCTACTTGGTTATTAAGCCACTGGATTAACCTGGGCCACCTTGTACCCATATTGGATCATAGTGGGAAATAGCTGGCAAATTGCCACCCAATTGGCAGCATCATAATTACTGAAATTCCTTAAACCTGCATGTGCAAATCCACGTTGAACATGACAAAGTGCTGAATTTGGAAAGAATTTTCTTGCGATTTCTGATGTATTTGGATCCTCTTCTTTTTTCCGTTTTGCAACTCAGCTCTGCCAGTCTTTTCTCCCCCACACTTTGTTCCCATCTGCCACCGTAGGTGCGGTGAAACCTGCCTCAACTCACACAGCTACGATGGCAATTCGATTCGGGACATCCCATGGGGCACAAATGGGCGTGCTGAAACACCTGACAGCCTGACAGTGGCAATATCTGAAAAAACAACGAAAAATGAGTCATCAGTGAGTCATCAATAGTCTCAATAGTCAAATTCCTCAAGACTTCCTGTTGAAATGAAAATCGACAGTTCCCTTGAACCACTCGCGGTCACTCCCGGAGGACAAAGATCTCCTCCAAAGACTTTGGTTCGTTGATGAGAAAGATGCGAAAACCCTTCAGGCCAAGTAGGGAAGAGGGTGCACCGTTCGATGATATTTGATGGGCTTCCCCAATGGTTCCCCATCGGGGGTCCGCAACTTCACTCAGAGAGTGGCCTCTCCTTGGCCAGGCTAAAGGTGCGCTTCTATTCTGGAGTGAATCTGAACTCGTACGCCAATCAGAAAGTCCATGTCATTGTGAAGGCGGAGATTGTTGCGTCAAATGGCAACTGAAGTATTGGAATCCAACCGTGAATCCTGGGAATCGTATTCATTGATATGTATTCAATGTATTCACTTCATGCAAAGATGCTCAACGCCATATATATATATGGAGGTTTCGAATGGTGTCGAGCTACCTCATGCTTTGAGTCGGTCTTGATGGTCTTGATCATGGGCCGTGCAGGTGCCTGGATGTCACCTACCAGATGAGGTTGGTGCGCAGCAGATTATGAACAACTTGCAGGATCGATATCCGAGAGTATTTCAATTGGAATCAGTCCAGGGATCCAGAGGTCAACTTGGGAATTTCCTGGGAATTTCTCAGGTATCCCTGGGATCCCTGGGAATTCCCAGGTAAATTTTCTGGATTCCCTTGGCAGTGGGAATTTCTCAAGGGCTAGGTGTCACCTTTGAAGTCTTCAGTCGGAGTCAGGACGTGTCAGGACATCAAGGTGTCTCTGCGTGCAGGGAATCTTTTGTTGTAACAAAGGCCTGATTCCTCCTTGTTGTGAATATGCGGGTTCCAGGACAATGGGAGGCATCTTCATTCGAAGTCAGCTTTGATCATACTTTCCTAAGCTTCAAGCCTATTACTTGAACTTGATTCAAAAGACATCGTCTTCCCGTCTTCCCCCACGGCTTTTTGCAGCAGTGTCCTCTGGGATGTGGGGACTTCACCAACTCAACCCAGGGGCGTCGATCAAATTGATTGAAGCATGGCCTGACGGCCCCAGCACCATCCTTATTTTGACCAACCGGGATTAGGGGTAGATGATGGTAGATGATGGTAGATGATGGTAGATGATGGTAGATGTAGATCAGTGAGCACTATCAACCGCAGGCGCTGGAAGCCCTTTCGAATCAGTCCAGACCGAAATCGCCAAAGTCGCAGATGCAACAGCTGAGACACAAGGCACATTGGGTGGGACCCGCAGAAGCTATTACTGTTTGATTGCGCCACTGACACTTACTGACACTTTCATTGCAATGGTACTCAGCAATCAATTCTGCTGCAATTCTGCTGTAAGAGACAACACTCGTATTTAGCTGTCATTTTGCCACCCCCACCCTGACGAAAGTCTAAGTTGCTTGATGGGCGATGAAGGATGATGAAGGGTGTCAATATGACTTTGCTAGGTTTTGTCTTGTTTCATCTATTGCCACGTCATGCCCATGTCCTGGTGGATCTCTTTGGCTCAGCCCGAACCAGGGCCCCCCAACATTCCCCCCCCACCAGACCCACCAGACCCAGCGGCCCGGCGGAGTCCGGTGGCGGATTCGGCGATGCCGAGCTACGAAGATGCGCTGACCGCCTTCTCGGAAGCCCGATCGCTGCTAGCGAGGGCCGAAGATGCCATGCAGCACGCTGTACAGATGGAGCAGCAAAAAAACGTTGATCTGAGGCCGACTCAGAACTGACCAACCATTTCACCACCTCTTTGTGCTATAGTAGCTATAGTCATAGTTCATTTTGCAGTTGTCGCTGTAATTGGAGATATTATAGAAGCCCAATGGCATTTTGAAGCACATGCAGACCTGCAAAATTCTGGCTACGATCTCCAAGGGGGGACAGCCTGGGACAGCCTGCGACATGGCGCAGGCGTGAGATGACGGAAGCTCGAGAAGCACAGCGAAAAGCTGTGGCCGAGCTGTCAACCGCACGAGATGCACAGGAGAAGGTGCTTCGAATTTCCGGGATCAAAACTTGGCGACATCTCCCAACCATGTTCTCGACATTTTGGTGATTTTTGGCGACTTTTTGGTGTATTAGGCTTTGCCCCAAAGCTCTACTAGGAAAAGGCTTTCTGATTTGTTTTGCTCTTCTTTTGCTGTTCTTCCAGTGCGTACAAAATAACCCCCAGTTATAGATATAGTTGTAGGCTATAGTAGGCTATGGGTGATATATATATATAATATAATATAATATAATATAATATAATATAATATATATATATATACTAATATCGTTTCTTGGCCGATCCTTCTGATGCCGGCCGCGGCCATGGCTTTTTTGCCCACGTCAGGCAGAGGGTCGCGTGGAGAAGCTCGAGGAGAAGCTGCAAGCAAAACGCGATGCCATCCAGGAGCTCCAAGATGCCTGGCGAAGTAATTCTGGAAAACCAACGATAAACATCTCCTGGTGACAACGAGGGTTCCTGGAGTTATTGGTGATTATAACAGTTATATAACATATTATAACCCAAAAAAAAAGACATAAAGCGACCATAGTAGGGAAACCAGGTGATAACTATAGGTGTGACAACTAAGTGTGATAACTAGATGTGTTTCAGTGTCAGATTGCAGCAATGCATCAGACACAGACAAGAGGAAAATCACAGATCTCAATCTGTCCTGCGGTTGTGTTTTCTTGGTGAAAGTGGCAGTGTGTCTGGAGTTTCTTTAGTGAAGTCTGCATTGGAGCTTTACTTCCTTTACGTTTGTACACTCTTTTGGCGGCTTTTTGATTCAAGAGGCAGGCGTGCGCTTTTTGACCAAGGATGAGAAAGAACAGCTTGAGGCCAAGCTGGACAAAAAGAAGAAAGAGCAACTGAGCAAAAACTGAGTTATAACCCCTTTACAGTTCTCCACTTCCCCAAGATGTGATTGTGGGTGGACTCGGCCAACCGAGCCCAGTAGATGATGTCTTTCCCACGAAGTAAAGCCTGAGGATAGACTTGGCTCGGCAATCCTGCAAGGATGGCCAAGAATGGCCATGTTGATTGTTCTTCATCGATTCACATGAGCCAATTTTATCACGCTGTGCATGGAGAAAGTAGGGGATTGTCCTTGAAGGCTGGTCGACCAGGGATCAACAATTGCAGCAACTGCATCCATGATCGCAGTTTTTTTTTTCAATATAGAGCTTGCCCTTTGGGCTCCTCCCTCCATTCTGTTTTCCCTGTGTGCTTCACTCAACATTTTCGCTGAAGGAATTGAAGAGACTGCTGTGACATGTTCTCAAAGTTCTTATTACTAGTCTTGCAACATTGCGGAAATACAACTTGGCAGTTTCCAGTGTCAGTCTTAGTTCGTCCTACCAAGGAATCGAGATCTAAAGGAAGAAGTGGAAGAGTTGGAGGAAAAGGTACAGAAGGGAAAAGCGGATGAAAAGGAAAAGAAGAAACAAAGGCCCGGGAGTTGTATCTACAATCATCTACATGCTTTCCTGGGAATATTGAGATGCATTGATACTGCTTGGAGTCCGTTCTTGCCGTTGAAGTGAGTTCTTTGTTTGACGAATAGGTCCAAGCTTTGCTGTGCGTCCATAGGTCCGCCTCAAGCGGAAGTGGCGACGAGAAGGTTAAGAAGTCGCAAGTGCTGCTGGGCAGAAATAATTTCAAATGGATGTCCGAACCTGATGCTATCCCAGCTGAAAAACCGGGAGTAGCCATCTCTAGATAAGAATTTGTCAAACTCTGCCACGGCTCAATGTAAAGGCTGCTCAAACTAGTCCTCAAACGGTCAGCGATTGGTCGGCAAGGGAGATTCTGCGAAATGTAGGTTGGGAACCCATTGGCTAAAGTGGAAGAGAATTGTTATCAGGATTATACATATATATATATTATAATATATATATATATATTATAATATATATATATATGTACATACATATATGTATACTATTATATTATCCTCATGTCCTCAAAATTATGGGGACACAGTTCAGCCACCCCCTGAACCGCTAACCCCCCAAAACACAAGAAATTATTAAGGATTCATTAACCACCAACAACTACCAATGAGATCCAATAATTGGTGATCAATGAACCTTAAATAATTGGTAGCCATCATCTTCATGATCCACTTATCAACCACCTTTTATTGGAACCATTGTTGGTCCCGCCTTCCAGGCAGGCCAAGGCAAAGAGCAGGTCCCGCAGTGGGAGCCACGGCAGCCGTGCCAATGGTGCGATGAGTCCTGAGCGAGAACTTCCCAAGATGCTCCGATTCTGCAGGAGTTCTATATGAAGGTTTTCTAACATGGATACCCCAATAGCTGGAGGGTTAATTTCATGGAAAATCCATCTATAAATGGATGATTTGGGGTATCACCATTCTTAGGAAACCTCCATATAGAAACGGGCAATGGGCAATGACCCACCAAGGGCGGCGATGGTTGGCTTCCAGTTGTGTGCTCCAGACTCTCAGGGGCTTCCTTCTGCCTGTGTGACGCCAAGGAAGGAAGAGCGCAAATCCAAAAGCCGAGGGAAGTCCTCGAGCAGTTCCAAGGGGAGAGGTTGGATCGGGAGATCATGAGACACAGATTGTTCTTGTGGTAGTTTGCAAATGCTGTAGAAATACAACCGTGCCATACCATTCCAAAAGTCTCTTTGAATGTTTCTTAGGTTCCCCGTTACTGTACGATGGTTATTCATTGCTATCATGTGCAATCTCAATTTCTGGTGGGTTGATATCCATTGTTACAAACCATCAATTACACCATACATCACCATATTATACATATGGCCCAAACATTCCATAATAATGCCATGATAACATATGAATCAATATTATGGGCATATCAGATATGTATATATATATATTAAAATATATTTCCATATAATTATCCCTAGATTATCCCATTGATATCCCATAGAATCCCCATGTTTTCAGGTCGCAAGGATCGAAGTCGGCACAGCTCTCGGGAGCGCAGCCGCCGTGAGCAGCGCCGCGACCGGCGCCGGAGTCGCTCCAGGAGGTCCTCGAGCCACCGCAGTCGAAGCAGATACCGAAGCACGACATGACCCCTAGGGGGAGGATAATATATGCATATATATATAGATATATATATATATATAATTATATGTATATTATAAAATCATACTATATATATTAAAAGTATTATATCCTATGATTTCGAATCTCATTCATGATGGTGGGAATAACCGAGAAAAGACGACAGGGTGCTAAAGATTTTGAGTGGTTTTTAGATGTTTTTCCGTAACTGCAAAAATTGTGTTGAGGAAATTGAGTTTGCCATGTTTCAGGACCCCTGATGGTCTGAATTGTTTTTGAGCCAAGGGTAGCTTTTGCAGCAGATGTACGGATATATTGATCGACACTACAGGAGACATGAAACCAGTTTTTTCAATGATCCGTTTCATCCAAGATGATATTGTGGTTGTGATTGTTGTTGCTATTGAGCTGCTACAATATTTGATTTGTGATGCTTGTGATCATACTGATTCGTGATCAATTCTCAGTATCACCCCGTATGTGCTCTCATTTGCTATCCCAATTTTCTGGTGGGCTGATACCCATTATTACCAACCATGAATATCCATTGATGATTGATTATACTAACAATACCCCTAGAAATAGCATGAAATAGCATGAAATAGCCCTATCCATTGATTTCACACCAGAATTTTCTAAACACCATAGAAATGTCCATCTTTTCGAATCGTCCCGAGGAAAAGGAGATGGCAAAGGCGAAGGCCAGCTATGCATTCCCTACGTCCAAGGTAGGTGTCGACGAGGTGATACCTGTCGAGATAGGCATCCAACTGATGATTTGGATTCCATCTATGAAGCTTGGAAAAGAAAATGGGTTGACACCCTTGGACTTGGTGTCAATTTCTATATTTTTCATATATTTTCTACAAATTTGTTGTTTGAGATGAAAAAACGAAAATGTACAACTTTCCAAATCAGCAAGTAAACGGGGACTCATTTGTAGCTAAGAGTGTCTTTATCTGTAGGATTTGGCAGAAGCAGAGGCCAGGTATGGCAAGGTAGAGGTGTGGTTACCACAGTTGCGGAAGATTTGGCCCAGACCCCAGATGTCGCCAGATGAGAGAGAAGGGAGTTTGTCTAAGGATACTCTCCAGCGGAAGCCTTGCAGATATGGTGCAGACTGCAAGCGACGGGATTGCGTGTTTAAGCATCCGGACGATCGCGATCGAAGACGCGATGATTAAGTCTATGAGACCATCAGACGCTTTTCCCGCTGAAAAAGCAGAGTGCAAAAAGTGTTGGAACCTTCAAGCGGGCAGAACATGTCTAGCAACAGACGTGAGGATAGCAGAGACAGGGTTTGGCATCTTTTGCGTATGAAATGTCCCTGATTTGTGTCCCTGATTTGTGAAGCTTGCGGCAAATGCGAGCTTTGATGTGTCTCATGAAGTTTTAGTTGCCTCCAGGGAGCTGCAAGGTTCAGGTATGTATAAACATGACCCCTTTTTGCCACAGCTGCCGCAGCTGCCACAGCCAGGCATTGCTGGAGAATGATCCAGCACCAGAGCACTTCAATACGAATCTCCTGAGCTTTCCTGGGGAGGTTCGCCAGAAAAAGAGTCGTGTGATCCTTGTCATCCTCCATCACCATCACCATCATCTCCTGCTCCATTCACAAGGTCCGGACAGCAGTCACCACACATTTTTTTAATGTTTTCTTTTGTCTCTCAGAGTCTGTGTCTTGATACATCCGAGCACCAAAACTCTTGGACACCTCTTGGTTTGTTGCTTGATCGGCGATCTCCGAGACTCTGATCTAGAGAATCCTTACTGAACAAACACGTAGAAATCTAGCAATTCCCAGTGAATTTCATTTATGGATTCAAAAAATCAATGAACAATCCAATGACCTTTTTTTTTTGGGAGTATATTGGAGGAAAACAGTTCTTTTCCTTGGGTGGACTATGACTCACCCACCACTAGAACGACACTGATGAACAACTGTGGAAGGTGGATGCTGCAGGCATCTTACACTTCACTGAGAATTCTCAGCGGGTTTTGTGGGTGGAGCGTGCAACGCCCTCCGATTGGCCATTGGAAGTTTCTCCCAACACACAGTCCCTTGGCATGGAGGGGGTTCCCGACTCAAACCCTCTTGGCTCATGTTTAGTGCCAACATGCATGTTGAGACCTGCTATTCCATTCGTTAAGTCTGAAGTCACCTTGCCTTGCTAGTTCATGCTAGTTCTCCAAGCCTGTATCTCATGACTTCCAAGATATCCGACCAGAAAGTCCACGATTCTATGATTTCTTGGGGAACTTCATTGACTGTCGACTTCCATCGTTTTGGGAGCCCGAGGTTTGCAGATTTCTACATCGTCGCTGTGGGTCAGGAGTTAGAGCCGCACGGATCCCCGGGATGGATCCGATGGATCCGAAATTCATCCGATGGGTGAGATCTGCGCCAGAAATTGGACTCCGATCATTTCACGATTGCGGCCTACACAATTGGAATTTACGAATATTTATATGTATTTATATGTATTTATATGTATTTACATTATTTACCACAATTTTCCATATAATTTCCATGAACAAATCCTATGTCATTTACTGAGTATCTTGGGCAGCGCTTCATATTTCCCAGGCCTCAGGCCTTTGGTCGCTTGCGCCTGGTGCAGAAACCCCTGGACAAGGCGATGGCACAGCAAGGGCCTCGAGTCCTCGAGGGTCGACTTTCACTGCAACCAGGTGGGGCCAAAATGGAAGCAGCTGCACTTCGACACTTCTGTGGTTGCCCTGCCCGAGGTTGGGACTCTTGGATCAACTGGATCAACTGCACAGTTGGGCGGTTGTGAAACGACAACTCTCAGCCTGTCAGCCTTTAACATTTAAACCGCCAAACCACCAGACCGTCACGCTGTCATCCTATGCCCCGAGCAGGCATACTACAAGTCGAATCTTGCGGGCTTCATTTTGGGTTCTGCAAGTTTGATGCCGCACACAGGCTGTTGGTGGGCTGGGATGGGTCGATTTGGAGTGCTCCTTAGTCCTTTTGCTAGACCATGCTAGACCATGGGTCCTTTCCTGGATCTTCTGTGCCGTCTCCTGCAGGCAAGAAAGAGCGCGGAGTCTCAATCAGAGGGGCATCGTGACAGCTGGTTGCAATCGATGCACTGGTCACAACTAGCCTATGCCAACAGACCAAATAATGGTTGAGAGCATGAAACTAGTTACCCAATCAATCCCAATCATTTGTTCGCAACAGGTAGAAAAAAACCTCGCCAGCTTGAAGTCTGGCCTTGCATTCTTAGGTTTGCATTGACATGGATTCTGGATGAATTTCGACGATCTCACTGCGACGCCACTGGTAGGGGATAACTACAACTGTACCAAAAATTGTCAAACATTTCAGGTTGGTGAATTATTGTTGCAACTCAGCCAGATTGATTGGCCTGAACATCTCTCCGAAAGCAATCGATGACGGGCTGCGATAAAGACCGGCCCAGCTTAGGCGGAAAGTGTCGAGACCGAGCTGGGGCTTTTGGAACTCGGAGTTTCCAGCTGAGCGACCTGTCAAGACTCCGCTGAAACTGACCTGATGGCGACACCATGTGACACCATCACTATCATCACTCCTCAAAAGATGTTGAAATCAAGAGCTGCAGAATCAATCTGAGGGGGCCGACCCTGCCGGCAGGGCAGCGAGGCGTTTGCCGGGAACCTAGTTGAAGAAAAACGTTTAAAGTTTAACCCAATGGCAGAAAGTAAAAGATGAACACGTAGCACAGTTTGTGGGTCCCCGTGTTTGAACAAGACTTGAGGGCTGAAGTCCAATTTTAAGCAAAAAACATGATCAATACTAATACTAATGCTGTATCTACGAATCTACAAGGGGTCAGAAAAGAGAACACATAGACTCAAGTGGAGCAACTTGAATGATCATGGAAGAAATACTCTACTTCCCTGTGCTTTTAAATGCAGATGCTTTGTTCAAGAATCCACGCAAAGCAATGCTTCAATGCGCACATGGGTCTGCTGTGGCCACAAAGAACTTTTTCCGAGATGAACCAAGCCGGACTGCCATCCTAGGTTGCAGTACTAGCCAGAAGCAGGTGGCAAGAACGGGCGGGCCACATTTCTTGAAAGCTTCAAGTCTCCAAAATTCTCGAAACTCTGCTTCTCTGCTTGCAGCGATTTGATGAATATCCCTGCTCCGGTAGGTCTTCCAGGCCTTCTTGGGTGAGGACATTCGTTTTGAGGTCCAGAGACCTGAGCGAAGGAAGACGGTGGGATCCCCAGCACGAAGGAGAACGCGAAGGACGTGAGGGACAAGATGGTGCACGTTTCTTCTGTCCCCAACTTGCGATTTCAAGCTTTGCCCAAGAAAATGGTTCATAACAACCAGTTGTTTAAAAAGTTGTTTAATTTTTGTTTTGAAATGTTTTAAACTAGTCCCATCCTGGATTCCAGTGCGTAAGGTCTACTGCCACGTGGATCTGTTGGCGGCGCGGGAGCTTCCCGCCATGGACGACGATGGCTTGGTGGATCCCTCCTATAGCATCCAGGTGAAGGACCAGGTAAGGAGCTGTGGATGCCTGCGATTCATCTTTGATGCTTCAGTCATTGTCCATAGCCGTGTGACATACCGACATACCACCTATAACAGTCCGTGTTCAAAGATTGGGTTCAAGGACTTTATCTTTGGGTTTGAGCCATTCTGAGCCCCAATTCTTGACATACAGAACAAGACTAACAGATATCAAGAGCCATTCTGAGCCCCAATTTTATACAGTTTTTCGATGTTTTTCGGAGCCAGCATTTTGATGCCCATAGAATCCCACAGATATTGAACACATATGTTGTACAATGATGTATTTCCCGTCACAATCTGGAAAGTGGATCCAGAGATGATCTCGCCAGACCTTGCTATATCCATCTGGGATCATGAAATCCTTGAGTTGGGACCTTGGGACCTTGGGAGCTCAGCTCAGGCCATGGTAAAAGAACTTTCAATGGCACCGCAACGAGCAGCAAACCACATCACAAAAAACACATTGCTGGTGCAGTGTCCAGCAATTTTCTTCTACACAAAGCAATGCAACCCAAGACAACAAGTGAATAGGCAACTTTGTGTCAAGTTTCACGCAAATACATGGCATGATTTGCTGGCGGTGATCAGCTTGCAAAAAAAACAGAATCTTTTTTGTATTCTTGGGCCGACTTGGGCCCCATCCCAGGCCCGTCCTTTATGCATCGCATCCGCATTCCCATCGAGATGGAGGCCGACATTTCCAGCCTGCCACTGAGTTGTTTGGTCCGTTGCGCCCGTCAGGTGGAAGCTGAACCCACAGTTGGCCTTCCCATGGCGTGGATACTCAGCGCCACCTTGGCGTCATCTTGGAGGTCTTGGAGATGCTGCGGTCAAACAGCTCATATTCTGCTTGAGATGTATTCAATTCATGCTAGCCAGGTACCTATTTATAAGATTTCATAAGTATATTGACTGCGAATCAAAAGTCAACATCCGGAGTTGGCGTGACAGATCGATCTCTAGGAAGCCATTCCGATGCATGCCCTTTTAGGCTTCAACATTCTTGACCTTAACATCGCTTAGATTATGAGTGATCATGGATCATGGATGAGTTCTCAAGCTGACAAAAACTCGTACCCAGATGGCCTCTACAATCCCCTTCCCGCCGATCATTGTGAAGATTTTGGATCGTGATGAGAGGCAGTCGGTAAGAACATCGCGAGGGAAATCTGGTGCTTTGGTGTTAGAAAATTTAGAAACATACCACGTGTCCACTACAAATGCTTTATCAAATTTCCGATGGTGTTGAGAACGCAGCTGATAACATCTAGAAACAATGCATGAAGTTTCAGCTTTCTGCCATTTTCCTGCCATTTCCTGCTGGTAAAAGATGGTAAAGTGGATAAACCATGATAAAACCGATGGGGGATTTTCCAGCCATGACATCCACGGCCGGTTCCACGGCCGGTTCCAGGAAGGTCTTGGGCGTTGATGCCGGTGACACCTTTGAGGAGGTGGGCCGTATGGTCATCAAGCCTTCGGCCGCCAGGCAGGGATCAAGTGGATCAAGTCATTGGAAAAATGTGAAGCCACCCATTTTTAGCACATTACCCTCTGGTAATTTGTTACATAGCTATTGAAAATGACCATAGAAATAGTGGATTTTCCCATTAAAAATTGTGAGTCTCCATAGTTATGTTAGTTTACCAGAGGGTATGACAGTTTGATGATCATTTTACATGAAGAATCATGAAGGGATTGGATGACATTGATTATATTGATTTGTCATCCATTTGTGATTTGGGCGTCCAAAACTGGGGTCTCAAAATGGGAATTGTCTCTAAAGCGGGTGCAGGGCAAGCCATTTTTGCACAACTCGTGGGGTTTGATGGTTGTTTGATTGGTATATTCAACTTCACCCCCAGTGGAGTTCTTTAGAAGACAAAAGTGCTGTGAGGTAGTCACACTTTACTACCATGGACCATGATATGCAGGACTCACTGTGTTGGTCGCAATGGCGAGCAACGTGTGGAAGTGTATCCACTCTTGGGCTACTTGCATGAAGAGGAGTGAATTAGCAGCATGAGCAGTGCTAGCAGTGCTCCAGCTTTGCTGCACATCGTGCAACCAAAGGAAATCTCAATGATCACGCGGTTCACCACAGAGATATGGAGATGGATGTCCCAGACAGGGTCGAAGAGCATTCCCCAAAGGGTCTGGGAGTCTAGGCTATTCAGTCCATTCCCATCGCAGGACTATGTCCTGGGCGATCAAGGTTCGCTCTTTGCTTCGAAAATGCCTGCAGAACTCGATCTCAACAGGCAGGATCCAGTAGGATCTAGGATAATGTCGACGATGGATTCATAAACCCTTAGACATTTCTGTTTGATCGGTACCATTCTAGTATCTAACTATCACTTGGGAGGAAGGTCTGACCTTAATCCTGCAGGCACCATGTGGCGAAGTGGTACGCGCTGGACAAGGCTGCCCAGGCCTGGTATTGGGAAACAGGTCTACAAGAAGAAAAGCATAGCGTGATGCGGGTATGACTGAGTATGAAGCCAACAATTTTATGGGGACTTTCATGCTTTTTATGGGATTGACATCACTTAACGGGATATATCACGGATATAGGATCATATAGGTAGCTTCTTCGTTGCTTGGGGGAAAGCTGGAGTGCTCGAGCTTGGAAGGCACCCTTCGACACGTCCACAGGGAGAGAGGAGGACTCATGGCAGAAGAGGCACCGGGACGGGAACCAACACCGTGGCTGTCTTTTGGTCTTTTGGAGTTCGTTCAATCCACCCAGGATTCTGAACTTATTCTGAACATTCTCTTGGCACCTTTGGAGTACTGTAACATACTGTAGGGTCTAACAACCAGTCAGATGAGCTTCTCATTCTATGATAAGCCCACCTTGGCCTATTCAAGCAGGATTCTTGGCACCTCCAGAAATCCTGGGTGAATCCATGAATCTCCCTCCCTCTGCAAACATTTTTTTGTTCTCTCTCTCTCTGTATCTATATATATATACATGATCTGTGAGTTGGGACAGTTCACCTCATCTATGACGTTCCAACCAAGTTTGGGGCGCAGGCCGCGAGTTTTGGCTGCGGCCAACTATTCCTTCCAGGCCGATTGAGGATGTCCTTGCAGAGTAGTGATACATGGAGTATGGATGTATGGAGTATAATGTATACATAGATGATATAACTTCAAATCCATAATTTGATATATATATATAATATAATATTAAATTATATATAATATAATATAATATATATAATATATATATAATATAATATAATATAATTATAATATAATATAATTATAATATAATATAATTATAATATAATATAATACAATATAATATAATATAATACAATACACTACAATATAATATAATATAATATAATACAATATAATATAATATATATAATATACAATGATGCGTTGAATGGTTGGTGTTGAAGACGTGGGGTCTCATAAGGGCACAGGCTGCTGCTTTGGTGGAAGATGGATGAAGATGGACGTAGGTTGCAACTTTTGCTTTTGTGGCAATAGGCAGGTTCTTCAGATTGGTACACATCATTGTACAAATCATTACTAATCATACACAATTAAAGAAAGGAGATTTCAAGAGATTTCAAGCAGTGTTTACTTCCAGTTGGCAGCGATACGCCAGGCCAATGTCCTTGGAGGTCTCACGCAAGGCCAGAACTTGGCCAAGAACGGAGCTGGGATCACCATCCATCAGCTGCAGACGCATCAAAGCCCGGCAGCCCGGGGGAACAGACCATGGGAATTCCATCAGTTTTCTGCAGTTTTCTGGAGGACTTCAGTTTCTTCATTTTTCTGGACCATGGAAGTTTCTATGTTTCAAACTGTCCAACATGGTCCAGCAGGGTCCAACCTGGTGCAAGAAAAATGAAGAATTTGATATGATTCAAGCATCAAGAACATGAACCCCCCAAGGATGGATAGTCCGGAAATTCACACGACCAAAACTTGTCGTCCCCGGGCCTTGAATTTTGATCCATACCCCGGAGTTGTTGGAAATTTGTTTGAATTTATGAGAAAACCTATGATTTTCGCATACAAAAAAGAAGGGAAGAAGATCCATAAGAAGCAACTGTTGTGATCTGTTATGGTGTTTAGCAGATTTTAGGAGGAGGCTTTGGTCCACGGTATGCTGTGAGCCTGGATCCGACTCGTCAAAGTTGGTGCATATGGAGCCCCAGGTTCCAGCTTCAAAATCGATTTCTGCTTGTTGGGGCTGCGGAACCTACCACAGACTTTGGTGGACTGCAAACTTTACGTCCGCAGCCTGGTATGCCTGGTTGTTTGATGCAAGTTGGATCGGTTGTTTCATTGGATTACATTGCCCAGATTGGTCCAAAAGATGCGGACGCTCTACGTAGTCATACATAGTCTATCTATGTTAATCTAGGTCTATCATGGTCTATGTCCTGGTCATGTCTGGAGGATTCAGAAACTGTTTCCCTGTGGAATTCTCCATCGGGTGTTCCGAGGTGAGCTCTTTCTGGGAAGGTGGCGCCATCGAACTGCACATCGGTAGCCTCTTGAGCCTTGGTGATTTATGGGGATTTGACCATCAAACATGGGATAGATAGTGGGGATGATCATGGGGACATAATAGGGATATTGTAGAATTGTTTGGGCAACCAAGCTCCTGGTTCGTGGTTGTACTGGCCTCTTTCTGTCGCAAGCCAGACTTTCTGTTCTGCAGTCTCTTAGTACAGTAGTATACCTTAGCAGAAAGCAGAAGAATGTGAGTTTGCGGGTACGGAGGGTACTCCTCCGAATCGATGGATGTTGAAGGATGTTGAAGGCCTTGTTGAATGGAGATGTGGATTTTTGTCCAGTTGCGAGCTATCATCTCTTGTGAGTTGCTCTCAAGTCCGGTGATCTCTTTCGCCTACTGACTCTACCTTTGCCTCGTTGAATCAGCAAGACCTTATAGCCCAGTTGGGCATTGGACCATGACCATGTGAGGAGTCAAAACTTCAACTTCATGGTTGAGGATTCCTGTGAAGGCTGGGCACTTAAGTGGCTGATAGTGGCTGTTGGCTTTGGCGGGATTCAGCTGCTTCGCTGAGGCTGGCAAGAAAAGTTGGCCCAGTGGAAGCCGTTGCTCCGGATCGATGATGAGCAAACGCCGTTGCACACGCAGGCACCGCTAGCGGTATCCGACCGTTCCAAGGCCTTGAGGATCTAGGGCCTCTAGGGCGCTCTAGGGGTCCACCGCAACAGTTGGTCTGAAAATGACGTGAAAATGGATCCATTGATATCCATTGATCCAGTCCTCCAGGGCGCCACTTCCATCGCACCCATGAAGTATCTGGAAATTTGAACAAACCAATGCTGATGCGTCATGGTTTTATTCCAGCACATGGAAGTTCCACATCGACACTTTTCAATACTAAACGATAAGTCAGCTCAAAAACACCAAATGGTTTGGCCAATCATGTGATTCAAAGTATTGTTTCCTTGCCCGCGTGGCGAGGATGCAACGTCAACACTTTGGACTTTGAAGTTGAAGGACAAGCTGACAAGATCTTTGACTTGGAAAAAGCGGCTTTGAACGACCGCCCTTTCCGCTTGCACGTGTCAGGACTTGACAGGACTGAAGATCCAACCTCCGGTCTATGAGGTGCCAGTAATTCCCTACTTGCAACAGGAGCTGAGTTGGATGTCGGGGTCTTGGTGATCAACCACCAATCATAGCAGCGATGGCGTGATTGTGTGTGTATAATGTGTATAGATTCCAGGTTGACTTTGGTTGGGCTGGATCAATTTTTGCGTTTTGTTTGGCCTTGTCGGGCCCCGAAGCCATTTGTACTGACAGACTTGGACCAGGGGCTTTTTCGTTACACCCGAAGAAGAACATGGACAACCTCAGCATACCTTAGCAGAATGCCTTTTATGTCTTTTCAGGTGGCAACCAGAGTTCCCTTGAGGCAGTTTGAAACCAATAGATTGATAGATTGACATGTCTGCCCGTCATCAGACCATGATGAAACGAGTAGGGTTATTTATCAAAAAGTGCATGGGATAGCCAAGCAACAGGGTTTGCCTGACTTACAAAAAAGCTCACAAGAGTGCCCAGACCAAACACTACTGGGTCGAGGCAGTTTGAAACGAATCACGGCAAACTTGCCTCGCCCGAAATTGGAAATACTGGCCTCCTTGTGATCATCGTCATGATGATCATGATGATGATGATGATGATGATGATCCGAAAGCCAGCGATGTTGTCCCATGCCTCAGCTGTGTCAACAACTAAAACACAAAGTATTTCAGGGTCCTTGTCCCTGACCTGCCTCGGTGAGGACAAGCTGAAGCCTGGACGTTGGAGTCTGCACGAGATGGACACAGAGCCCGATGCACCCAGCGCCGTCGTGGTCAGGAGTCAGGAGATCTCGGCAGTTAAGGCTATGTGTGATGCCAATGTTTGATGCCAATAACCCAATTGTCAAAAATCTAAAGCAGCTGGTCAGGGGTCAGACATATACATTACTCTGCAAACCCTCGCAGCCTTAAGCCGAAAATGCAACCTTCTCGGCCAGCTGGAAGACCAAACCTGAGGCAGCAGTTTGACATATTGGCAGGGGCCTGAACTTGAAGTCTTTTCACCCAGAAATATCTGCTCCACAGGTGATAACTGTGATAACCAGCTGAGGCTGGCTGTGCAGCTGAGGTACGATATGAAGGGACTCAGACGGTGGAGGTCCAGAAATTTGCCAATGGACAGCCCGAGTCCCCAGAGGATCAGGGCCGAAGCCCACGTCAAAGATCTCGAAGCATCTCGCACCTTCATTATGTTGCATGGTCCTTCGGAATTTGGAGCTATCTCATTTCAGCATATTTCAGCAATTCAGCAACATTTCTTTGGCAGCGACTTCAGGATGTCCTTAGCTTGATTTTGAGTGTTGTTGAAATCCATCCAGCCATTGCCATTCACGTGTTCCAGTTGACCGTGTACGAAGGTTGGAAGAAGTTCGCCATCCAGGTGCAGAGTTTTGCCGTCGAAACGTCGAAACCTGACATTTGGTGAGGCTTTTGGCGCCTTCGGTTTCCAGGTTCTGCCAGGTTCCAGACATTTTCATAGAATGATCATGAATGATCATGGTATATCATATACCATAATGTACCATAATATACCATAATATACCATAATATACCATAATATACCATAATATACCATAATATACCATATATCATGGTCAATCTCCATGGTCAGCTTTTCTTTGTAGATCTGGAAGGTCGCTTAGGCCAAGCCACCGGCCGCAGGTCATTTCAACAGCAGCAAGCAGATTCTCAGGTGCCAGGGCAGCCCTGAACTCCCTTGGGTAAGTGGCTGGTTGGTGGTTTGGAACATGAATGTTATTTTTCCAATTTTTTCCATATACTAGTATTGGGAATTATCATCCCAGCTCATATTTTTCAGAGGGGTATACCACCAACCAGGTGACACTTGCACTAGACAAGTCATGTCTGCAGGTTCACCCTGGAGGACACCGAGTGGTCTGGTCAAGTCACCAGCTTCGGCGCGGCCATGTGAGGGCCCCATGGTGACCCAAGGGCTGGTCATCAGCCGTTTTTTTTGGTTGAGGTTGGGGCGATGCCAATTGTTTGGCCGTGGGAAACAGGCAGTTGTGGATTGACAGCCACCGTGGTTGGCATTGCTGAGAGGCCTTTGCTAAGAGTTGCTGACCTAAAAGATATGGCCCGTCCGTCTGAAACCTGGAAGAGGCTTCAGCATAAGGGCGGAATCCAATTGGTAGAACAACTGGAGAGATTGGCTTGGTGCATCTTGGTGCATCTGGAGTCTTTTTGCTGTATCTTAGTAGCATCCAAATTGCCCATGCAAAACGCACAAAGCATGATCTCACAAACTTGCACATGCGATGGAACGTGCTTCAGGTCAAAATTTTATTCGGGCACCTGGCATGAGGCGCGAAACATATTGAGTGGGAGAGGCATCAGATTTTGTGGTGGGTGGAATGGACCGGCCACTAATCCACGCAGTATTTTCATATATATATATATTTTCATATGATGTCGTAAACATCTTATTATTTTTAATCCATCAACCCGGCTTCAGCCTGAGAGATGCTGTGACAGGAGGATCCTTTCGTGCTTTTGCCCTCGCTCACCATCCAGCTGAAGAACCCGGCCACTGGCGCCGACCACGGCACTTTGACGGTGCCTTTGCCTTGTCGTTGGGGATGGGCGCCGGTTTGGAAGTGATGCATGTGACGGTCACGTGGCAATGTGTTTAAGACATTATATTCGACTTTGCACGCTAAGGCTAAGGCTAACAAAAGCAGTTCCTTAGTGCAATAGGACATGCATTCTGTGGTCAATTCAAATCATCCAAACACTCACTGGCTTCCTTCCTGGAGTGCCTTTGGCATGGCATTGTGGAGATTCGTTTTGCCCACGGAAGTTGATGAATTCCTGAGTAAAGACAACTTTTTTTGGATCGTGAAGACCAATGCCAAGGATGATGGTTAGGAATTGACTGGGGATTGCATCGCCGCAATTTTTTACTGGTGGACGTCTTGTGGAGCGGGCCTGATAAATCTTCATCTGCGATTCATAGTGCTGTACCAAACAGTCATAAAACTCGCAGTGAGACGGGCCTCAGGTGGGCCTGAACCAGCTTGGTACACAGTGGGACGCCTCAGTTCAGCCTTCAGCTGCAGTACATGGGCTGGATCAGTACCATTCAGTACCCAGGTCCTCCAGTTGGATGCAGATCTGCCATGAGGAATTGGCTCAGCTGCCGCAGGACGCTGGGAGAAAGCCGTGTGGTCAATCCCATGTGGGATACCATGACAGGGCCGTGTGGTCAATCCTCTTTTTGGGGTGCACAGAGCCTGAGCCTTGGGTCCAGGTCAAATTTCAAAATGTTTGGTGGAAGTTCCATCGATTTCCATAGTGAGGAGCTTCATCAATGGAGTTGCAAGAGCAAAGGAGAAGTGAGGACTGTTCCGCAGGGGATCAATGCATCGTGGATTCAGAGGATTTGTGACCTTAACGTGAATTGACCCTTTTGCTCGCTTTTGTCTAGCTATTGGGCTCATCAAACCATCCTCACACTAAAATTGTCTGACATGTTTGACCCATTGTAGCTCTCCCTGCGAACATGTCAACTTTCAGAACTCTGCAGCTCCACCGTAGGACAGGAGCCATTCAACCGCTTCGTGGTATCAAGGTGCATTGTTGGATATTGCTGGGATTTGCTGGGCAGATTGGCCATTCACCCCAGCACCTGCCCAGTACATGGACGAAGCCTATGATTCCATTGTGGATGTGGGGATCCTTAAGCCAAGCGGTTTGTCACAGCGGGTCGGTGGCTTTCAAAATCTTTCAAAGGTTGTTAAGGACGTTGAGGTTACAGTTACAGTGTATATTGTGAAGTTTCATTTTTATTTCAGTTCCAAATTCCCGTTGCACCTGGACGACAATTTCTGCGACAGCAATCCTAATCGCAGTGACACAAAGTCAAGATCATGGTACGATGCTCTCTTGTTCGAATGGAGAGAGTGAGAGAGAGAGAGAGACTTACCTAAATTTGCTGCTGGCAAGCACTGAAAACTTGAACATGTCGTGACATCGTGACAGCACTCCAAATTCCCCAAATTCCCCAAATTCCCAAGTTCCAAGCACCAAGGTCTTTGCGAGTCACAGTGGCTTCGTGGACTTTGACGACAACGTTTTCATCTCGCGCACACTACAGGAGCATGGATATGTCGCATCACCGAAACAGAAACAGCTTTGAAGTTTGTATACAAATGTATGATAATGTATACATGATACATCATGATATATGTGTATGATAATATATATATATATATATATTAAATAAATAAATATATATATATATATATATATTAAATAAATATATATATATATATTAAATATATATATATATATATATATATTATATATATATACATTATGTTTAAATGTATATAACTATTGATGGAACTATTGCGCTCGCAGGACAACTGCCTTTTCAAGGTTTGCCCAAATCGAGACAAAGAAGATGATGCTGACGATGCAGCTCAACTTAAGTCACCACAAAACTGGAGTAAGACGAGTAGGACTTGATCAGGACTGCTCTTTGCAGGGCCACAAACTGAAATTCTTGTGCACTCCTTCACAGATTCACAACTGTTCAAGCCTTGGACGTTGACTGAGGGATCGGTGATTCAGTTCTTCAACATCTTTGATTGGGTGCAGGGTCCCCATGGCAAGGGTGACAGACAGTTGAAGCATGTTGAGGCAGTGGTAGCTGAGCTAATTGAGCTATGCCAGCTATGCTGAGTTCGGTCTCACATCCCATTTCATCCCATGTCCTGCTGAATGTCAATGGAGAGACTATGAGAGACTCTAGGCTTTCCATGTCAATGTCTTTGCAAATAACGGTTGGAGGTACGGCCAGGTTGTTTTGCAACATTTCATCCAATTTACCCTAATTTACCCCTCCAAGATGCGGACACTTCTTTTGGGCCAGCTGAACAATACTTGGTCCCACATTCACCCCTCCTATTGAACATCATTCTGATCAGACGAAGTTCTGCCTTGAATCAAGTTCAGCAGATAAGACAGCATGGTTCCCGCGTCATCCAATCCTTATCATTCCTATGAAACTGTCAATAGGGTGGACGATTGGTTTCCATGAACACAGATGCACCAAGGGCAGGAGATAGCCGTCGCCTCAACGAAGCCTTTGACGAGTCTTGGCCGCAATGGGTTTCAAACAATTGAACCAAAGATCCGCAGGGTTTGGCGTGGCTTGAAGAACTGCTTGAACATATCTTGAACATATCTTGATGTCGCAATGTCCAGCTCTGTTTCGAAAATTCGTCGACCACATCTCCAAGAATCCTACTGACATTGCAAAACGTGACCGTCTGGGATCGTCTGGGCTCCTGACGTCACGATGCCCAGTTGATGTCCCTGATGTCCCTCCCTGACCCTTTTTGGGCTGTCAGGAACGTTTCTGGCCGCGGCTCTGCTGTGGTCCTGGATATGACAAGGACCGGGCCGATCTTTCAGGAAGAAACATGAAGTGTATCCCTTTAGACAGCCGGTTCAAGATGTTAAAGCAAGGCTCACAAGATGCGAATTCATCATCCATCTGGGTCTCATGACCTGTTGGGCTTTGCAGCAGTCAACCGCTCGCCAGGAGCCACACTTAGAGGAACTGCCTCACATCCCGGACCACTGCATTGCAGAGGATGCGGACCGCCTCATAGGCTCACCCCGCTGCCCAAATCGGAAAGCTGGAGAAATCTTTGGCATCGTATATTGTCATATTATTAATATAGTAGTTATTTGTTACGGGTGTTCCGCCCTGACAGACACAACTGCACAAAATGCACATTCTGCTCTGGAAATTGCACTTATGAGGGTCCTGAAAAGGACGGAGATGGGAGCTGTAGATACTGGTAGGTTGAGCACTTGTTTCGAGCGATATGAAACCACATAACGCAGGTTCTTCAGATTTTCCAAAAGTTGCCAACCTTCCCTTCACTTGAAGGCAAAATTTTGGCCTGGATGGATGCGAAAGAGAACTCGGTGGGACTGGGGACGTCTGTGGGGTGGTGGACTTTTCCAATCCGTGGGAAGACCAGCTGACTTGGCATTTCTGAACTGTTGGAGAGCTTGGAATACGTCAGAATGAACGCTCAAAGTCATTCACATTCCAGGAGCAGTAAGGTTTCTGTGCTGTGTCTTAATCCTTCACGTCACGTGACAAAGAGTGTACCATCACCAGCTCCCTGCAGATCAATCACAGCTTGCCGCGGCCCTCGCAGCCCTTGGGTCCTGCGAAGCTTTTTGAAGCTCGGCAGCAGGGGGGTGATGAGCTTCCCTTGGGAAGCCTCTCTTGGGAAGCAGGGTGTGGTTCACAGTTTGCATTCAGCTAGGCAACAGGATGCAACAGGCTCACCGGTTTTTTCTTGCCGGCGAATCTTGCCTGCGATGCCTGCCCTTGGTCTGAGGAAAAGTTCTTTCAAATTCCGAAAGTGGCGCCAATCTCAGGGGGGGACGAACTTTCCGAGTGGAGCATTTTCAGACTTTGGAAGTCTTTGCCTGAATGAAACTCTTGAACTGTTACTATTGTTACTGCTCTCTTTGAGACACTTGGAAAGTTGGGCTGTTGGGATCTTTGCACAGATCGCCATCCTTGCAGCCACCATGCAGCCACCGAGGCGTCTTTTGCGGGGATCAAGTTCCAACACCCAGCACCATCAGGGTGGGACGATAAGCTTTCACTGAGATCGTCCTTGGGAAGGAGTCGGCCTCATGTTGAGCCCAGGAAACAGGACCTGCAGACCATGTCCACCACGCAGCTCCACCGAAAGCTGCGTAAAGTGGGTTGGCGTCGGGCAAGCTCAGAGGGAATGGTTTGGGATTTTTGGGAAACTGGCAGGTCAACTAGTAACACTCAAAGCATCTCACTCCAACCTAGCAACGCAACTAATGATCCGGCGGAGTTGACTTCCAATGCCAACATGCCAAATGTGCAGATTTCGGCAGTAACATTTCAAGATATTTCAAGATTCCCAGGTGATGTCTGCATTGTGAGTCCCAAAAGAGTCCGGAAAAACCTCCGATGCCAAGGCTTCTCCACACATCTTGCAGCTCCTGAGCTGGTGACCTGAGGGGGACATGTAGTGATCACATGTGATATTCATGTGATCACGTCAAGTGATTGGGATTGAACTTCAACAACATCCAACAACCTCTGTTGATCTCTGTGTTAGATACTATGCTTTTCCGCTGCCTCTCTTTTTCCGGCATCATTTCTGTACAGACAGTTTGGTCCCCCGTTGGACAGGTGCCTGCGCCGAGCAGATCTGTGCTGAACTTCTTCACCGACAGCCACTTGAAGGATTTGCAGTAGTGAAACAGGACACATTTTTCTTTTGGACGGTGTTGTATGACTTTGTATGTTGTTGAAGATACTGCATGTCAAAAAGTCCCCGATTGTTCCGAATACCTTTCTGAATTCGAGCTTCACGAGCTTAAAAAGCAAGGTTTCTTGAGCTCGTGCTTGACTGCGCTGCATTGGTGTCCATTGACTAATATCTCCATTCTACCCAACCAGAACCCAAAAGCCAGGCTGGCACGACTCTACCCAACCCTGCAACCAAGGTCAGTTGAGCCTGAATCGTCATACCTTCATGGTGCAGGTGCAGTTGCATCAGGTGTTTCGCAACAAGGGCATACTTTTCAGGAGCCCAACGAGAGAGCACCAAAACAGGTGCAAATCCAGGATATCCAAAGTGTCTGAAAGCCCATTCTTTCTTTGCATTGTTCAAGAGCTCCATTGGGAGGACTTGAGCTGGTACCCTATGCTTTCACCATCTTTCACAGTGCATCTACCCTCTGGTTGTTTAACATAGCCATGGAAAATGGCCCATAGAAATAGATGATTTTCCCATTAAACCCCCCCATTTAATAAGGGATTTTCCATGGCTATGTTAGTCATAACCAGATGGTAACATCATCTACTTGGATCTGCATGGATCAGGTGGGTCATCAGATTGGCAAAGATCGCGACTCGCGCATCTTGTGCCGCTTGCGCATGGACCTGCTTGGGTGCCAAGCTGGTTGAAGCTAGGCCTTGGGCCAAACCGTCAAACCATGGGGCGAATCTCCAGAGAAAAGAACAGCTGAGGCCGAAGAACTTCTTGGAACCCATGCGGAAGATCTTGTTGGATTGCCGCCAGGCGAATGATCCCCCAGATGGGATGGTTTCAGGTGCAGAAACCCAAACTGTGTTGTTAAAGTTAAGGAAGTTAAGGAAAACGAAAGATGGCGGTGCGTGGTCACCAGTGCCAACATGCTGCATGATCAGAGTATATCAGAGGAGGTATTTGTTTGACCATGTTTGACCTTCAAACCTTTATTGTGTGCAGTGGAGAGTACCGCAGCTGGTCGCACAAAAGTTGAAGATATCACAGCACTGTGGCTGCAACACTTGGCAGAATCTTGTCGACCAAGATGAAGAGCAAATACAGGCCAATGGGGACAGTGGGGACAGTGGGGACAGTGGGGACAGTGGGGGCAGTGGGACATGGGGCGACTCAAGGGATCAGCCATGCACTGCATGCACTGCATGCACTGCAAGTTTCGTACCTCTTCAGAGCTCCTTTCTCACAATGATGTAGCACATCCAAAGGGACAAGTGGAGTGAACCAAATGACACAAGTCTCAACATGAACATGGGGATTGCGATGCAGGTGCAGGGGACCGGGGCCAAAACGACCTTCCTTGATCGACTGACTCATGGTGGAGGAGCTCCTTGGCGAATTTAGGGAGATGCTGCTGCGGACATGCCCCGGACCCCTCCAGTTTTCATTCAAGAATGGACAGTTTGTTGGGTGCCAGTGTTGAATAAACTCACGGGCTGTAAGGTTCATTCACTGAGATGTTTCAAGTCCTGATAGTCCTGTGCCCGACCCGTTCATCCCCAAGATTAGCAAAGCTCCGCGTTTCTATTTTGGAAGAAGATGCACGGTCTTACAACCGCTAGCCTGCCTGAGGTGATGGGACAAACCACCCGCAATTTGCAAAACATCGTGGAGCGGCTCAGAAGTAGCTTGGATTTGGTGGAGATTTTCCACACCGTCCCTGATTGTGTTTTGAAGTATCAGCCGCCTTCGGGTGTACAGCACACCCTTTGAAAAGGGTTTATGAATCTATCTCTTGGTCCATGGGCATAGTAATGTTCTTCCACCCAGTCATTGCTGTCCATCGTGCACGTCTCCTTGGGGTTTCCGTAGAGCTGCGCATGACCTAAGGAGTGGAGGCTGGTACTTCCAACTACTTCATGGTGAAGTTCAAGCACCTTGACCACGTGACAATTGGCCACCCCGGGTCTTGTTGGAATCTAAGTAATTCAGTAAGAAAATCAAACATAGTTGTATCTCTCTCTATATATAATATCTATATAATATAATATATATATATATATAAATAGTTGGTTGCAAACTTATGTCCCGGCACATGTTTTTGACATCGCAGTGCACTGGATGAGTGCCTCAACTTCACTATTTGAAGCCTACAACTTCAGCCTTCAATGCAAGAGATGCATCAACAAAAAGATCATAAAATGCGACAGGCCATTTCAGATTGTTTCTGATGTGAAAGCGTGTTTGCGATGATCAAGTTCTCCATTGAACTTTGCCCGGTTCCATCCCAACGACTGGAGGCAACCAGGCGTTGTGGTGTGGGCGGCTCCAGATCATCAGAAGGTACTGTGGGAGTTTCTAAGGGTCACGTCGGGTTACAATCTCAGGTGTCCTGGAAAACCGACATCCATTTGTTTCCCAAAGTCCTGCGGTCTTGTTAGAGCTTGCTACTAGTACTGTACGCTCCGATTCATGCAGACCTGGAATCTGGCTGAAGGGGTTAGGCATTCGGTATAGGCTGGGTAAGGCATGACTTCTGGCTCCATCCAGGGAGTTTCAATCGTAGATCGGCGCATGGCGAGGCTTGGGATCGACCTGGCACCCTGCTCTTCGCTGTGAAGTTGCTTCACCAGCCAGGCACATTTTCGTGAAATTTGCACCAATTTTTGAGCAGAGACAATTCGAAATTCATCAAGATTCTCAAACCATCTCAGAGCCCATTGTATCCCCCTTGTATCCCCATGGTACCCCGTTTTATATGGTTTCATCCTCCATTTTCGCTGCTTATTTCACGGCTATCACACATTACAAGACATGCGCTGCAGATGTGGTGGTGCCTGTGGTGGTACCCAGCTTTGATCTCCGATACCCGCAGGATGGGGGACTACTTGATGCAGATGCCAAAATCAGAACAGATGAAACAAAAGAAAGAAATTGAAAAAGTGTAGACATTCCTGGAATGTGGCTTAAATGTGGCTTAAATATATTATATATATATACACATGCTCAAATTAACCTTTTTTTCCTCTTTGGATCGCAGATCGCAGATGAAAGACTTCAGATGGAGGTTTTCTAAAATGGAGGTACCCGAAAACCATGGGTTTCAATACAAAAATGGTCAAATTTTGGATGATTTGGGGTACTCCAAACCTTCAGATGTGAAGGCTTTCAGGCACAGTGCGAAGCTATCGGTCGAACCAGCCGCATATCAGTCGCAGCCTGTCTCACTCGAGCTCTGAACGATGGCATGGCAGCAGGGTCTCCACAGTTTCGTTGGAATCCAAGCATTCCATGACCGGCCGACACCGGTCAGTAGTGATGTCATGAAAACTCAGCATGTGACCGTTGAATACTGTTGACTATTCGTTTGAATTGCCAAATAGTGTCATGGTTAAGAGAATTTGTGCTGCATGTGAGGGATCATGCTGTAATTGAACACGGGAATTGAGGTGGATCCCGCACAAGCTGCTGTTCATGCCACCCGAGCGGAGCTTCAGGCTCCCAGAGCCACCAGACCCAAGTCGCCCCAGTGTGATTTCAGTAGGTGTTGGGTATTTGGTGGGTCAGTGGACGCCAAATGCAGTTTGCCGATCTTGAACATTGGTTTCAAATTGCACTTCACATCATTTCACGGAGCCCGGAGCTGGATTTCTGTTTCCACTGACCTCCATCATCCAGTCCGCTGTAGGCAGCATGGAACAGTGGCATCGCTACGTGTGCCAAGGGCCCTGGAAGATCGGCATGGCGAAGGGCTGTGGCACTGCTGCTCGGAGAATAACCAGTAAGAGGGCCCTGTTGTATTGACCCAAAAACTCCCATGGAGGATTATATTAATATACACTGTATGTATAATTATGTATATAATTATGTATATATATATATACATATGTTATAATCACATGGAGGATAATATATACTATCCGCGTTTCCACAGTTTTCAGGACATTACCAGTAGTGAACTGTCGTTTGCCAAGGACAGTTTTGACTATTCTGGTGATACATCCCTCCAAATCTCATTCCCGCTGTAGTGGATCATCATTTTCCCCAGCAAAATTTTGTTTCTCGGATTCCCCTTCAGGAATGCAACAACTTTTCCAGGTTTGAGGCCACCACAGCACAAAGACTTCAAGCTGACATCGTCACGTGCCGTGGCACAGGTGATTTACTCGAACTGAAGGGTGGTATTTGGACATGAACCAAAGATTATCAAAGATGCAATCATTCTGGCATATTCCACTCAGAAACAATCCAGTTGTTATTTTGAGCCTTTTGACGGCCACTAGTTCCAAACAGTAAGCCCCTTATAAAGTAAGACTGACTGGTTTTGATGGGATGATCTTTTGAACAGAAACCGTCGATGTTTTTCATCAAAGCCCTGGGACTCCCACCCTGCGATCTCAGGTGCAATGCTTGCCTCAGTGCCTACGGAAAAGCTGAACACTGGAAAGCAGTTCTCAAAATCCTTGGAAGCACTGCACAGAAGTCACTTCGGAATTCTGTCACCCAGAAGCAGGTTAGAGGGTTAGAGACAAAGTAGATCAACCCACGCAAACTTTGCCAATCAGTTTAGGTAACAGCATCTAATTCCCCAGGTTTCTGTCATAATTTTCACCAAGCTTCTGTGATTTAGCACAGCCCCAGCATGTCTGAGGTCATCAGTTACGGCATTGCCATCACATGCAGCGACTGGACACAAAGTCAGCATCTCCTGAAGCAGCTGAAAGATGAGCCTTGGATACAAACATCTCCCCCAATACAAAACCAGAAGCCTTCGATTAGGGGGGACTGGCTTACAACATGTTACAACATGTTACAACATGTTGCAACTCTTTCTTGAGTTCCCTTCGGATCAGGTGCTTTTTTCAGTATTTTCCTCAGGAGTTCTTGGAGACCAATGCCATTTCGTACAACTCAGCCATGGCAAGTGGGGAAGCGTTGGGCCCGTTGGCCCCGTTGGCCTGGAAATCAGCCGAAGGGCTCCTGGCCAAGATGAGCAATGAAGGTGGCACGGCGCGGATCGCAGCTGTGCAGTTGATGGTCAAGAGGGGTTATACTAGCCACTGCCCAATATAGTTAGGAAGAGCATGGAATATCATCATCTATTATGATTACTATATATTACTATATATTACTATGGGAATCCCTATTCCATAATCATATTCACCCGATATGATTTTGATGGGCGCTTTGATGGGCGCTGATAGATATGGCAGCCAACACCATGGAGTGACAGTTCTGGAGGATGTTCTGCTGATGTGATCTCCTACAATGCCCAGCTGCACCATTTGGCCAATGGCCATGGCCGCCATGGCCACCATGGCCACCATGGCCGATTGCCGGCGTGGTCTCGTGCGGTGCATTTGGTGAAGCAGCTCCAGTGTCGAGGTGACCCGGCCATCGGACTTCACAAGGTATAAACTTTTCAATTCAGGTATAAACTGGTATTGCAGCTCCAGCAGAAAGGTTCTGGTTGTATTCTTTGGCGTATCATGTTGCATCTCGTTTTACATGCCGCACACTGTGGCATGGGTCTGGCATGAGGTCTACAGCCCACCACAGTGACATTCAACTCGGCCATGACGAGCAGTGCATGGGAGGCCATGGATCATCGCCAGGTTTGATGATCATTCTGATGAGTTTGAAAAGCTTGGTGGATTTGAATGGATTTTAATGGATGTGAATGGACGTAAATGGATTTGAATGGGTTGTGGTTTCTGGAGCGATATTTGCCACACATGAAAACGTTGACCTTTCTTGTTCGAAAGAACACGAGGCAGAGGGATCCAAGTGCTCTAAATATCTCTAAATTGTACCTTCGATAGACAGAATTTTTGCGCTTGAGATATCTTTGACTCTTGAATAGTTCTTTGTTCCTGCCTTGCAGGAAGGCAGTTGAATAAATATATAAATACATACCTGAACAGTTATACGAAAGTTAAATTAGTCGATCCCAGGATTTCCCATGGCCCATCTTCCAATAAGTTGATTCCAAAAAAAGTTTACGATTGGTTCCCCCATTATACCGTCTATCACCCATCCACTGACCACAGCGCTCACACTTTGACCGGATCATCAACCTATATAATTATATATATATATACAGATATATGTGTAAATATATATATATATATATTTAAAAGCATGGCCGCCTACATAGAATATGCATTTTTCCAACCCTTCGGGTGTCGACGGGAAAAAACAACTTAGAATATTTGGAGTAGACATATTTGGGGTAGAATTTTGGAGTGCACAACATGAGCCAACGCAATACCATAGGAACAACGATGTTTCCATATGAAAAACATGTGTGAAACCCAGCAGATTGGACATTTTTTTCGGTTCTATCAATTGGAGAATTTGGAGAAGGCAAGAAAGTTGGAGAGAAGAGATAAGAATATTTTCGGACACCCTCAAAAAACAATACTTCAATGCTTTTGGGTTCTGGGTTGGGGTTCTGGGTTCTGGGTTTGGGGGCCCGAAAGGCCCAGGGTCCAGATTTGGCGCTGGGCCCTGTCAAACAAACATTTTATAAGACGATTCTTTTTGGGGAGGCCTCGAAATTTTGAATTTTAGGCGTTCAGGGTTTTGAAATCTGAATGCATATTTAGTATTGGGGTTCTGGCTTTTGGGTTCTAGGTTTTGGGTTCTGTGTTCTGGGTTCTGGGTTCTGGGTAACTTTTGACCAGCTTGAAACTACATTTTTCATAATTAAAGAAGACAATTTGAAGTTCACAAGAGGGTCCCCCTACAAATTACCCAATTAGGCAATCATTCTATTAACACATGTACCATATTCATCCATATTCTATGTATGTGTTCCTGCAGCTGCTAACTGATGGCAGCCCAAACGAACATCTAAGAAAAAAGGAAAAGAAAGGGGACGAAGAGAAAAGAATGCAAGCCGACACCCTGAAAAGAAACAATACGTCAATAATTTTTGCATCTGGATTGTGGAAAGACATGGGTTTCCCAAATTGACAAGTTTTTGACTGCACTTTGCATCAAAGGAAGGCAGTTTGAAGTTCACAAAAGAGTCCCCTCCACGAGTTGCCACATTTAAGGCAATGAAAAAAGAGGCAGTTGGCACCCCTCCACTGCTATTGTTGGTGGTTCCCGGGCACTGAATTAAGGTAAGTCAAAAACCTGGGAAAGAGCATCTTCCAGAATCGAAAATTAATATTCTACAGGTTTTTAAAGATTGTGTTTTCATATTCTATTAAATATAGTTGTTTTCTTTCGATTTGGAAAGATGCTTTTCGAGGCCGAAATTATCGATTCTGAATTCTATGTATCCCGCCGCGCTTATATATATATATATACCCCATCTAATCCATCTCTTACAGTAGATGATTGTTCAACGTTTCCAAAGACATTCCCATGTTTACTCTGCAAAAATGATAAGGCATGGGGATTTCCCAGCCGGTGCGTATCACAGGCCCATTCCAATTGCATCAGACTGAGTCAGAGGGCAAGGCCTTATGTTGGTGAAATCCCATAGTGTTTAAATCTGTTTAATTGATAGTGTGTGGATTTACCATGATCTTTATCGATTTATCCCATCATATAGTGGATTTACCATGATTTTGTTTGATTTATCCTCCGATAAACTAACATAGCTATTGAAAATGACCATAGAAATAGTGGATTTACCCATTAAAAATAGTGATTTTCCATAGTTTTTTGCATGTTTACCAGAGGGTATCCCATGAAATCACCAGAAACTGGTGACCCAGGTGGCGCTGGTCTTCCTTGGTGCGCTCCATGCTTCGGCCCTTCGGCCCAGCGACGCCACGGCGGCGGCCCTGAGGCGATGTGCGTGGCCAAGGGCCGTGGCGATGCCCAACGTGAGGCCTGGGAAGCGGTACCACATAATATATAGCTATAATATATACCACCTGGAGTATAAAAAACTCAAAAACCACCTGGAGTACATAACTATTATATATAATTATATAACTAATAGATAGCATGTAGCATGGTGCAACAATATGAGGGATTCACCCTTGTGGAGACACGTTTTCCCTGAAGACCGAGTTTGAACGGTGTGGCCTTGAGGATTCAGCCAATTTTTGCACTGGAAGATGCCAGCTGCTGGCAGCAGGTGCTGCAGCGACTAGGCGCGGCAGGATCATAGGATCTAACTGGGATTCGCCCAGTTGCACTTAAGTTGGTGGTTTATAATCCCCATATAACTTGGGATATCCATGGATATCCCACATATAACTGGGGTATAGTATGTATAGTATGGTTATATTAATCCACTTAAGGCGGCGGAACATGATGGTGGATGCAAAAAAAGTAAGTACTTTACCCGGTATGTTTCTGAATGTATCTAAATGAGGGCTACCACTGGAGATTTCCAGAACCATTCATGGAGGATGATACATGTGAGATGCGCATCATCGGTATAGACAGGTCTGAACCTCTGCTGCTGGTAACCGCTGGGAAAGTGTCACTTGGGCGTGGTATTCCCCGATATATTGACCACATCTTCCCTCTATGGCGCAGTCTTTATTATTCGTATCCAAATCTAGGTAGGTTCTTTTTTGGCAGCTAGTTCAACTCCTAGGATCTTATGGGATAGCTTGATATAGCTTGCAGCTTCAGCCGAAAGTGGGTTATGGGTCAAACGGGTCCTGTTATTGTTTTACTCTGATTTTAGGTGTTTTTTTTTGGACGTTCATCTTCCCATCATTTCCGTCGTTGAGGGATACCGCCATTTTTGCAGGTGACTATGAGGTGCAGCCGCTGCTGCGATGTAACTCTGCACTTAGCGCTTGAGGCTAGGCTCAATTTGGTCATCACTGCTCTGATTCAAATCTATAGTTTTTAAGAATAAAATGTAAGGGTTTCCATAGGTTTCCGGTTTCCTGCAATTTTTTCCGTCAATCCAGTTTGGGAGTCAAGGATTTTAACCGTCCAAAATGGATTTGAAGCATCAAATTAGACAGGCCGCTTTGGGAACTTGTGACACTCAGCTGAATGGCGAGCCAGTAGTTGGTCCTTTCTATTCAATTGCATACGCAGTAGGACGGGGTGTCCAGAAACCACGGCAGGTGCTTCCAATAAACCTTTCCACAGTTCAATTAACGTCACATGATGTTTGCACAAGTTGATTGCGATGGATTACTCGAGATCCGATCGTTGACGAAACCCGTGAAGCAAAGTGCAGCAAGGCGGTGGTTCCAGCGTTCTGCCGCCGCTGAGGTGCCAAAGCCACCTACTGGACGTCAGCGATACAACTCCTGGATGATCACCCAGGTGGACCACCGGGTCACCGGACGCCATCTTATGCCATGATCTGCGTACAAAGTTTCGTCGTGGCCCAGACTAACCAAACATGAGGGAACCGTATTTTAATGGGACCAAAGATGAAAGTTTCGTCGTGGCCCAGACAGTGGCCGGTATGTAGCAACCACTGGAATCAGATAGCCTCACCGAATGTTGGTTTTCGGAGGTTTCAAAGAACCAGATGTGGTTGCCTATGGCACTACTATCAGTGCATGTGAGCGCTGTGGTGAATGGCTCCATGCCATTGGTACCTTGGTTTTCTGGAGCTGTTGGGAGTGCGACAGGGCTATCCGTGGGGCTATCCGTGGCTGCAATCCAAGAGCCCCGAGGCATCTTGCAAGCGCTCCAGATCGCCAAGCTGAGGGCTGATGAGATGTGTCTCAACGCTGTGCCTTGGCTCACGTATGCTCACGTTCCATACTCCGCAAATGAGATGTCATTTCGAGGCAGAGAACCAATAGTTTTCAGAGTCAGAACCATTTGATGAGGAGGAGGAGCCATGAAGTAACAAAGTCATCTCGGTTCAGCGGCGGAAAGATGAACGACACTCCAGGGTTTGACTTGGAGTAGATGATGTGCAGGTGATTGGAGCATGTGCGAAGAGCAAGGAATGGAGGATGGCTTTGCATTTCTATGCTCTGTCTCTTGCCTGAAATCCCAGAAATCCCAACACACCATATGTTCGACACACGGGAGAGAAAAGGCACTTGGTGATTTCAGTTCCAAGTGGACCAGTTGTCACCAGTTGTCACCAGTTGTCACCAGTTGTCACCAGTTGTCACCAGTTGTCACCAGTTGTCACCAGTTGTCACCAGTTGTCACCAGTTGTCACCAGTTGTCACCAGTTGTCACC
>Ga0126342_10001323_pt1 | contig 34237 bp, 27 predicted proteins | sample Cyp1metagenome_FD_92528 | JGI IMG/M metagenome (GOLD analysis project Ga0126342, IMG submission 92528) | Coral microbial communities from Lord Howe Island, Old Settlement Bay, Australia - Cyphastrea 1 metagenome | ecosystem: Host-associated > Invertebrates > Cnidaria > Coral ...
CCTGTTGACCATAAGAGAGCATGTGCAAGATTGTAACATGTTAACTACGTAACGCATCGTGCAGGAACCTTAAGACATCCAACCCCTAAATTCGATTCTTGAACCCTCATTTTCGCAACCTTAATCTTGCAAATTTGCAACCCTTCCAAGGGATCGTGAATGGCACATCTCAAAATAAGCAACCCTTCCAAGGGGGGCGTATCAGCCGCATGCCTAAAACAACAATAAACCATCCCCCAGTCATCACCGTTTTTATAGGTGGTATGTTTACCATTCGCAGGCATAGGTGGTGAATTGCATTGTTTTACCCACATTAGCAAAGACCAATGACCAATGTTGAAAATCTATGAACATCTATGATGCTTGATCATGTTGGGTTTGATCTGGGCCTCCAGTTGTGACCCATATAGATTCACTGCTTCCCTAGGCCCGGCCGAGATACCAACAAAGTTGACTAAGAGCACTCCAGCAGGCGACAGCCAGTGCTGTTGAATGCGCTGGAAGACTTCAACACTGTGCAAATGACCAGGGTTGGAACCAATGAACCTCGGAAATGGATCAAGAGACGTAAGTAAGTTCCATGACACAAGAGGCGCGGGGATATATATAATATATATATATATGTCCCTATCCAAACTGGCTGAGTGTCACAACGTCTCAGTTTTGCAAATAGCAAATAATATCAACATCAAAAATAGCAATATAAATAATCCAGTAATGTCCCAAAAATACGGAAGCCATCAATGTTGCTTCAGACCATCATTTGAAAACACACACTTCTTCAGCCGTGCAAACTCGTTCAGCAAACCAACCGGCAAGGCACACATCGCTGATGACCACATCGAATCCTCGGGGTTTGGATTTCAGGAGATTCCCATGGTGGACCCTTCCCACACCAAGCATCCAACCCTACTGGAGGATACCAAACCCAATCGGGATAAAATCGGGATAAGCATCCCAAAGATTGGTTACAAAAACACATATACTTAAAACATCTTAAAACCACCAACCAGCTATGGGTCAGGCATTTGCTATTGATTTTGAACACTTTGTGGTTGATCGAGCTTGGGAGAGACTTCCAAGCAGCTCTTGCTGTCGCCAAACAGGAGCGCCCTTGCTTCACCCAGACGTGTGTGGCCATATCCTTATCTCTCCGAGGTCTGAACTGACCAGTCTTGACTTTGTCTCTCCGTGCAGCACCACAACCGTTTAACATCCATTGAGTTAGACAGTCAGGCTATGAATCAAGATCAGAAAGAAGCGATCAGATTTTGACGGCTACATATGGCTACATAATCTACATACCTTTCAGATAGCCTCTGCCATTTGGGTCGGCCTGCCCCACGATTTCCCCAAGTCTTCATCCATGAAGCGCTGTCGACATGCCATGACCGTGTGGACCTCGCAGCCCGGATCCGCCCTGGGATCAGCGCAGCAGGAATTGAAATCAAAGTACTTCTCCGCCATCTGCAGCACGACCTCGGAGACTTCCATCACATCCACCTGGTGTGGCAATCCTTGGGCCTCCCGGGGTGTCTACAACCTCTGTGGAGGGAAAAACCTTGGATTCAAAACCACCAATCCCAACCACCAGCTAACAGTTGGTTAATGGAAGTGTGCTTAAAAAACACGCATCAGCAAAGGTTGGGAGCATGCACCACTGAAGTGGGGGATTGCAACATAAAGTGGAACTTGCAGGGGCGGCCATCATGTCCGAGATGCGAGCCCTCTAGTTGTAAATTCGATGGCTAGATATGCAATGACATAGAAGGCACAGAAAGAATGCAAGGTATGAATAGATGGTAGATTGGAACGTGTATAGGGATAGAGTACGGAAGCAGACTGAGACTGTGCAAAATATGTGTATGTATGTGTCATATCATTGGGCGCTCTTTCGATCCTAGGAACGACCAGTGCATCTGTGATCGGCTGCTAGTTGCTTAAAAATCTTAAAACCACAATTTTTGGTGATGAACATACTTGACCTGACAATCAACTTCCCAGCTTTCCGCATCTATCTTTGCTGCCGACATTTCAGATTCAACTGTGTTCAAAGCATGTTTTTCTTGCGGTTCGGTTCCACATGGATATGATTAGCACGTTTGGTGGTTACCCTCTGGTAAACTAACATAACTATGGAAAATCACCATTTTTAATGGGAAAATCCACTATAAATGGCCATTTTCAATAGCTATGTAACAAATTACCAGAGGGTAAACCCCATATGCTTTGCCACCATCACCAGCTCACGGCCGGTAGAAATGGGCCTTCACTCCATGCAGCCGCAAATAGTTGGGCACCACCCCAGCGCCCAAACCCAGTTGTAAGACGTGCCTGCAGGGTTGATCTTGTGTAGGGATGTGTAGAATACATAGAATCGGGGTGGAACCAACCATCCAAAAATCTTAAGAATTAGATAGATAGATACATACACACACACACATATATATATATATATACTATGCCTTGTTTGGTGGTTGAGCCACTCATCGCAAATTTCAAAGTCAAGTGGAATCATCATCCAAGACTTATATGCAGAAAAGAAAGGAGGATGAAAATACCAACCAGCAAGTATAGCATAGTATAGCATATATGATTTCGAGATACTTCAAACCAACCGTTGCATACACTCTTGGCTTACCCATTGTCCCACTTTGAACTTTGTCCCACTTTTGCCGATATATATATATATATATAATATATAATATATACATATATGTAAATATAATATAATATATATATATATATATATTAATATTTATATATATATAGATAGATCGATGAGCAAATCAAACGGCATCATTCCCATGGCAACCATGGCCTCAAGGAACGGTTCACGAATAGCACTGCTTCCTGCAAGGCGAATCCAGTAAACGCGGCCTGGCACAAGGCTCTGCCAACCAAGACAAATCTGCAGGTGACTTTCTCAAAAAATAAAGCATGCCTCAAATCGCAGTCTGAATTGGGAAAAATATGAAATATATTGAAATATCATGCTAAACTATAGGTGCTTTCGGTGCTTTCTTTCTGTCCCTATGTCTCACCTGCTCTTTGACGTCTTCCTGCAAGTACTGGGCTCCAATGACACAGGGGCCACTGGTCAAAAGCTTTAGTCCCAGCTCCTACGAGGCATGCAGTTTCCCCCCAGGATCTGGAGACTGGATTGTAATTACCCTTCATGGTCAATCATTAGAAAATCGTTGGTCCTTCAATGGGTGGAACAAATCCAAAAGACTTGAAAACAGTGATGAAGTGACTACAGTACCAAAGAAGTATTGGGATTTATTGGTTTTATCCCCCCAAAACTGTGGCTTTGTTGGTCAAAATTCCCATTTTTCTTGGTTGGTAGCAAATATCATTTATAAGCTTTACCACCATAATCATTACTTCCCGATATAAGAAATCCCGTATGAACTGGCCATAACCGTTTGCCCACCACGAAGCCACTGCCTCCAGCTCCAGGGACCCCTCCTCGTTCTCCACTGCAGCCACCACGTTCCCCAGCGAGTCCACCAACGACTCCAGAAGCCTTGCGGAAGCTTCGCTCCAAGGATGCACGACGAGGACCGCCAGGGCCTTAGAGGATAGCCACCAGCACCGGATCATCTGTGCTAAAGATAGCCACCTGCATCCTTGGATCACCTGCCCGGATCATCTGTGCTAAATCCAATCATAAACCTACCATGTTCAGGATGATATTTACAGATTCATTGCCAGTCATTCATGTTTCCTTGTTGGGGATGGGTTATGATTGGGTTTACCACATGACCTTACTGGTTGGTTGAACCGCGGGAAATACATGGAAATAGGTCAATTGGGATTATTATCCGAAGCTAAATGCGACCGTTCATGTCCCAAAAGAAGGGGAGGACATCAAAATCCAGTGCTTTTCCCATGTTTTCATGCTTCCCCCGCTGATGTAAGGAATATATTAATATCCCTACATGGGAATCTAAAGACGTATTCATTTAGGGAAGCGTGCTGCAGCTGGGGTTGAAGATCTGCATGCAAAACTCACTGGGCCATTGCCAAACAGTTCCCATTCTGTTCTGAAGAAAAAATAATCAAAAATAAAAAGCACATGGTGCCGGACTTTCCCCCGGACAGCAATCGTGGAAAGATACATTAAAGTCGTGGAAAAACGTATCAGGTCGTGGACGGGGGCTCGCAAAATGTGCACGTCAAGAGGAAAGAAATAAGTGCGTCAGAATGAGCAAGGCATTTTGATGGCACGAAAGCTCAAACGACGTGCCATTTTTCAAGTTGTACATTATATCCAAAGTCCCCAAATAGGTGTTTCGTTTCTTCCCAGTAGGTCTCAAGCTAAAGACCTATCCTCAAGAGACCTTGGACTTTTTGGGATGATATTGAGCGAAACCAAGACTATGAAAGCACAAGGATTTCATGCTGGCCTTCTTTTTAGGAGGTGTTTCAGCAGGTTCCTGCCCTCATTTTGCCTGCCAAATCACACTCGCGGCCAATGTGACAGCACACACCGCTAGCCACCATTGACTGCCAACTTGGGGTGTCCGCTGGGAAGGGCCAAGATCCTGCAAACGTGCTTCGGGCGTTCATCTCTCTTTGCCGAACATGAACAGGCTCATACAAATGCATCGCAACTTTTAGAATGTTTGTTTTCAAAACGGCCGGCCCAGGTTTGCATGAATCATGAATGCTAGGAGTGCGGTAATTGAGACTAAGGCAATGCTGAACACTAACAAGTACCACATGGCAATCATTGAAGAGGGTACGGGGCAGCTCATACACGCAACATCGCCAGCCCGCCAAGGTGGTTTACTCATCATATACCTCTTTTTATTCACTAGTCGGTTCACCTGACAATTCCTCAATCTTGTTGGTTGAAATCAATTTACAGTCAGTATATGGTCTACTACCGCAGAGTTGCCGGTCAAAACACCCTTCATCCCTGCCCTCTAAATACTAACGCCCAACACCCTGGTTCAGTTGTTGATCTATGTTGATCTATTCATCTTGCGGTCAAGAATGGGGAAAATCGAACCTTAGAAAAGAAAACAAAACACACAAATCTACCAGCCAGGTGACCAATGCCCAGTTTTCTTGGTCGACATCTTGGGGTAAACAAACACAAATATCTGGACTAATTATAGCCTATTTAGTTCGATAGGTAAACTCTATGGAAAATGGTGATGTTCCACATCCATGTTAGTTTGCAAGAGTTTACAGGAGGGTAAATCGATAAATCCAGAAGAATCTCAGGTCCTTCCCGTCTCCTTTGCGGCGTCGAAGCCCTGCCTGGGCACCCTTTTGCGAAACCATTGCGAAACCATGGCACAGCTTGGGCTACATTAGGTACATTGATGTACATTCCATATCATTCATTACCATGAACCATGGGTTGATTGAAAAATAACTTTCTTGCTAACCAGAATCGCCTTTTTGTGGGGAGTATTCATGGGATTATTTGGGGATATGATGGGATTATAAAACAATATAATACATATATAATGCGGAAACCAACAAATACTCAGGTTTCAATGGGTTGGTCCAAAGGTTTGCTGCAGCTTTCCCTCCAAGAAGTAATGGGATACATGGTTGTACCAAGCAGCCTAAAAATATCCAAAACATGCAAATGATATTCATCAGGGCATGTGGCACTAGCACATTGTCCATTTGAGGCTATGGATCAACTTTAAGTCTCAATATGTTGAGCCCAAGTTGAGCCTCAAAACCCCATTGCTGTGCTTCTTTTTCGAAATTACCACGGTGCGCACTGAGATTCACCTAGGATACAACCTCACAACATTTCCCACATCTGGAGCCTGCAGGCTCCGGCAGCTGTAAGAGCTTGCACCTCGGAATTTCAACCTCATGTGCCCTGATCGACTGTGGACATCAATCTCAGCCGAACACGGCGGATTTTCAGCAAATGCAGACTTCCAGCAAAATGCAACATGAATTCCACAAAAAAAGACTCTCTACACGCGTTTCATCGCGACAGCCTATGAAAGAATTGAAAGAGGGCGTGCATGGGAGCAGTGAATAGTCTGAACATAGTTTAAGTTTAAGGTAGCTCAAACTTGAATACACCCATTAAACAATGGGCTTGTGCCCTAACCAAGAGTGCTGATACAGTAATACCACATGCGCAGCCCTGGGAAATCTGTGCGAGTACTTTACACTTCTGCCCAGCTGGTATTGGCCCCTGTTTCGGCTGTACATGGCTATTTTTCAGATCTGATCCTGAAACAAAGGGTTTTCCTGAGATCTTTGGTCTAACATGTCTCTGAGTAGGCCCCCTCATGTTCCAGCAAGATCTGTCAGCCCTTGACCAAGAAAGCTGCTAAGCACTGAGCACTATGCCTTGATTCACCACCCAAACATCCCAGACGCTCAGCAGACTGCGAAGCTTCTCGCGCAGGTCTGCGAAGATCTGCGAAGGTCTTGGGGGTCAGGCCCTTGTTGGCAACGTCCCTCGGATGATTAAAAATCATAGGATTTCTTAGACTTAGTCACTTAGTCTCTCCAGGAAACAAACCATGGCTGGCCGGAACATCCATCATCGAAACGTCATGTCCAAACGCCAATTTTTTATATATAGATATAATTTTTAATACGGTTCTTACAACAGTTGCATTTATAGTTTCAAAGGGACTGACCCTTACTGTATCAATGTTACTGTACCTATTGATGGCATCCTGGAATGTGGGCAAATCCTGTTTGTTTCCCTGAGGATGGTTTTCCAAAGGTTCGCTGGCTGGGATGAGGTCAAAGGAAACTGCATTCAATGAGTTTCAAATCTTTAAAAAATCAAATTAACATGGCTGGAAAGTCCCCCATTTATAGATGATTTGAATTGATTTCCCCATTTTTCCCACCAACAATGTTTGCTTACCGCAGGGTCACCGCACAAAAACCTGATTTTGACTGGTCATGAAGGTGGCCCCGTCCGGCTTCTGCCTGGAACCACTTCATGCCAAACATCCCAGCCGCAAACAAGACAATTCATTAGAAAAAAAACGACGATGGCGGAGCAAAGTGCAGCCGGCACAAACCCTCTTCAAACTCTGCGCGGGTCATCATGTTGGTTGTTCCAAACCATTTTTTCCGCAAGGTTTGATCCTGAGATGAACCGGAATGAATCCCTCATCATTTCTCAATTCTGAGAGATGCCGTGGATGTTTGATGTTTTTCAGGTCAACTTTGCACCTTTGCGACGCGTTGCTGGATCTGAATGCTTGGCATCAAATCCGTGAACTTGGCCTCTAGATCTACCTGCCATTCGTCGTCATCATCGGCCTTGGCTGGAGCATTCCAGGGCCGGCTTTCGGGGGCACGTTTCAAACACCAAATCAGTCCCAAAGAATAGTCAATGGATGGGTTGAAGGCAAAATTTAAAGGAAACGATGTTTGTTACATATGTTTTTAATGTTTTATACCAACAATGACATGGGTTTCCTGTAGGTTCTTCCCTTCAACCAATCCAATGAAATAGGGGTGATTGAGACACAACACCCAGTTTTTATGGAATGAACAACTTGGTCCAAACAAGAAAACGGGTCGAACCTCCTTTTAATTTGACATCCTGTTCATCATTCCGTCTACCCCTTATCTTTTGCACTCCCCTTTGATGGTTTATCAATCCCCTTTGATGGTTTATCAATCATTCACTGGTTGGCTTACAGATATTGCAGATATACCAGTAGTGCCGCACAAGGCGGCGGCGGAAGTTTCAAAAATCAGGAAACCTATAGGAGAGGTTTGTTGTTGCGAAAAACGGATGGCAGAGCGAATCCACTGATGGACCGAAAGGTGGTTGGAGCCGTGTTTTTTTAGAGTGGTTGCAATCTGGATGTAGTGCGGTGTGGTGCAGTTGTAGTTGTAGCGTAGTGGAGTTGTAGGAGAAACGCACAATGGCGTGCACTTTTTCGACATCGCAACTTCCAAAAGTGCTCCGAAGCTGCGGTCTTTTGTACATTTTGACTTGGAAATGTGCTTCGCACCACAACGGCGTGCATTTTGTTCGACATCGCAGCTTCCAAAAGTGCTCCGAAGCTGAGGTGCTTTGTACATTTTGACTTGCAGATGTGCTTTGCGCCACAACGGCGTGCAATTTGTCATCTCTCATCTGCCCAGATGGCTCCGCACCGGCCGCTTTAGCAAGCCTACCTTTCGACCCTCCGGAGCCACAAATCATTGGAAAAAAAATAGTATTTCGCGACTTTCCTACCTTTTCTCGCACCTGGATCTTCTTTCTTCTGACTTTCTCTTCTTTGATCTTCTTTGTTCTTCTCTTCTCTTCTCTTCTCTTCTCTGACTCTTCCCATCTCTGCTTTTCATCTGTCCATTTTGTCGGAGTTTGACTTCTAAACTTCCTTCGACAATGACTACATCCTTCCTCATGTTTGGCTATGTTGGTTGACAAGTTGCCCTTTTTGGTATTTGCTCATCCTAAAAAAGTAAGAAAAACATGTTCATTTCAAAAAATAAGTGTTGTTTCCATGGCATCAATTTTCGCGCCTCTGTAAGCAGTAGGGCCAGTAGGGACCGCATTACTTAATCAAATACCTAGACTAGACCTAGTCAAACTTGCAGCGAACATGTGGGGTAAACATCTGAGGTCAAACATGTGGTTGGGCATGACCCTGCCATTATTGGGATGATTCGGGGGAGAATTTTTACCACAACGACCCTGGGGGTTCCTGCAATTTCCCTTCTGTAAAGCAATCCAATGACACCAGCTAGTAACGTTGGTTTACCATGGTTTTACCTATTTAAAAGCATTTTATCAACACATCATTCTTGGTTCAGATCCCACTTCTTCATATACTTTTCATTTAAACATGAATTTCCCTGAACGTGGGGATTACCAAAGAGTATCAAAGAGTGGCAAGTGAACGTCATCCCTGGGATTTGGGGCTACTCGGGGAAACCTATTTTCAGATAAATCATGATAAACCCAGAAGTTGCTAAGTTGTGTACCCCCTTACCCCAAAAAAAAACGTGGAGAATCACCATCTTAATAAGTAAATCAACTATAAATCATATATATATATATATATATGTAATATATAATTTAATATATACAATGTATATAATATATGTATATATAAAATATATCATATACATTATATACTAATTATATAGATATATATATATATAGTATATATATATTATTATATATTTAAAAAACACATGGTTAAATGGCCCATTAACCACTGAATCCCTATTAGTATCCCATAAAATATACCATTTACCCTCTGGTAAACTAACATAGCCATGGAAAATCACCATCTTCAACAGGTAAATCAACTGTAATTTGGCAATTTCCAATAGCTATGTCAAATTGCCAGAAGGTAATTCCCATCATTTCCACTAGGGAAAGCCTCCAACACCAAGGCGCCGCGTGCTCGACATGCTCGAAGCGATGAATCACTTCCAAGACGTCCTGACCGTCGCCAGTGTTTTGCTGTTTGGGCCAGGGACTGACATATCATTTGCCCTCTGTTAAATGTTTACATAACTCTATGGAAAGATCCACCATTCTTAATGGGAAAATCCACTAGTTCTATGGCCATGGCTTCAATAGCTTTTTGTATGTTTACCAGAGGGTAGTGTTTATTATCGGAATCCCATTGGTAGACTTTTGTTTGGGGGGTGGATGGGTAGAGAACTGGATGATTTTGGGCGAAGGTTCTGGCTTTTTCTCGTTGGTGTCTGGAACAGGATAATTTTTGTGGGGGGATATCGTGGATAAAGTATTAAGCATGAAAAAAAGTATCAAACATGAAATCCTAACTTCCAAATAAATAGTGGGGTTCAGTGGTTTTCAAACTGGATGACTTCTCTGGGGAAAATTCAGGGGTTACACATCAACAATGGATCTGTTGAAAGGAACATTCACGGGAGACCATTGTTTTTGGCATGAAATGACGGGGGTTTTGTCGTTTTGCACCTGTCTACATGATTCTACATGCAAGGTGTGTAGACACTATACACACTTGTATAAAGAAATCTATCAATCTATCTATCAATCAATCTATCTATCTGCACTTAGGATACACACATGTATATATATATATAAACAAAACATAAGAGTTCATATAATTCAAAACATATATATATATGTATGGCGTATGGGTCTGATTGGGGAATTTCATGAATTGTCCCTGAGTATAGATGTCTTGTATATTCCATATGGTATCCAATACTCATGGGAAACCATTAGATATTCCTTGTTTTGGCTATGTAATATCCTTGACCATTTTCTTTGTCATTGCGGCTTTGATAATTTGGAGCCACTTGTCCCAACCTTGCAACACCTCGTTACACCTTCTCTGGCCAAAGCATTTGAACAATTTGCTGGTACTACGGGTAGGCCGGTAGACCTGTCATTGCGAGCAAAAGCAGAATTTGAATGTGATCTGTACGTCAAAGCACCAGAAAAAAGACGGGACATGTGCGGTTAGGATACGGTTTTCCGTGTACATGAATGTATACTGTACATAGCATTGCAATGTAGCATTTTTCGTATTGTGGCCGCGGTTGTCTGAACATAAAATCGATAGTCACACATGAGCACTGATACATGTTCTCCCATATGTTTTTCCGATGGAATGGGATCATATGTTTTCATGCGATGTCCCTAGAAACAATGTCGTTCACATGCGGCTCACCATGCTTTATAGTAGTCCAGCTCTGGCCATATACTGCGGCCGCAGGTGTTTAAATCCCAGAGGACAGACATGGAAAGGGACACAATCGTGTAATACCATACAAATCAAAACTAACGTATTACTAGTGCTTACTTAGACATATAATTATAGAGTTTTTTGTAGCGGTTGTTTCATGTTTTCTCTATATAACGTACACGCGTCTATCTATCTGTACGTATCAAATATAGTTTAAACATATCATATATAATCACCACCATATATATATAACTACTTATCAAACAAAATTATCATATAAGTATCTTACAATATGATAGTATATAATATCATCATATAGTGTGACTGTGACTATCATATACGTATTTTTCAATTGTATCGTCACACGATATCTTCTAAGGATGTGAAAATCCAGCGAAACGCGGTGCTGCGTTTGTCGCAGCCTGAGATTTCGCCAGCTGTCTGGGCGTATGGCCCCGTGAGTTTTTCACCTCAAGGTCTCCTGGAGGGCGGCGCCGCCAAGCGTCAACAGGTCTATGGTGGCCATATGGTGGCCATATGGTGGCGAAATATCAAAACTATAGACAACAAATGGTGGCCACAAGATGTCATAACTATATTTAACTGTCGACATCACTGCAATAACGCTTTGGTTTATGAATGTTGATGGGAGTCATAACTATAGATGGAGTTATAAACCAACTTGCAACGTTTGGGGTGCCAGCTTGTAGCAAAATACAAACCATGACCACAACATGCCATATCTTGCCTCGTTGTACATTGCCTTACATTGAAAAACACTACACACTATAATATAGCATCAGATCACATGACATAAAACATAACCCATATAACCCGATATAAAACAAAACAAAATAACGTAACATACATGACATGACATGACATGACATGACATGACATGACATGCCATGCCATGCCATGCCATGCCATGCCAAGACATGACATGACATGACATGACATGACTGACATGACATGACATGACATGACATGACATGACATGACATATCACAGTACATCAGAGCACGTCACATTTAAATTGCAACACATACCATTGCATAACAAGGCATAACATACATTACACTGCACTTAAATGCATTAACATTTGCACTTACATCAACAATGACATCTTCACTGAACATTTGGCTTAATATAAACATCGCTACATTGTATCACATCACATTACAATTGCATGGTTACATTCTATTGTATCACATTAATCACATTACATTGCATTACATTATATACATTGCTTTGCATCGCGTTACGTTACATCCATCCACCGAATCTACCTATGTCAATCCATGTATCTCACCCCACCTCCGTTCCTGTCGGCCTCCTTCCGCCCCTTAGTGTCGCGAAATTACCCTCTGGTAAACTAACATAACTATGGAAAATCACCATTTTTAATGGGAAAATCCACTATAAATAGCAATTTTCAATAGCTATGTTAAATTACCAGAGGGTAGTCTCCGTCTCCTCGGTGCTCCAAGAGCAACTTGACCAGCTCAGCGCTGCCGAACAAACAAGCGAAGCCCAGGGGAGTGGTGCTCCACTCCGCTGTGAAGAGCATCAGATTGGACCGGGGACGCGCCTGGGACAAGTCCGGATTTGACTGAGCAAAATAGGTACAGAACTGGATGATTTAGAGGGAAACTTTATGGGTTAAGCATCAACAACTTGAGATATTCAGCAAGAATAATTGAACAAACGGGAAACATGGGAGATACTATATAACCAAGAATACTGCAATCAATGGGATGATGTATGATTTGTTCAGGGAATCTACAGGCAAGCACAGTAAAAATTGCATCAAAGGTGGAGCTTCGGTATGGATTTATCAACCAGCCAATGAGCCAAATCAACCAAAGAGGGGAGATGGGATTAGGGTCACGGGCATACCATCGGGGTGTGGTCAGTGAGTGTCATGACTATTGGGCGTATACGAAACATAAACCCAACACAAATTGAAGCCATAAGAAAAACCTGATCAAATTTTGATTCAACCTGTCAGACTGTATTTTGGCTTCTTTACCCAGTGACTGGTATACCGGTATCCACCAGAGGTCCCTTGCATCTTCGGCTGATTTCATGTCATCCAAGTCGCAAAGTGAAGGTATGTGCGGTTCAGCATTTCCAAGGCATAGAACACCCCACTGGCCTGGAAGGAGAACAGAAAAACTGGCCCAAAATGGGCGGTGCCACTGGACAAAATCTTAACAAGGCCACCTGGTTCCAGGAGTCAGGAACTTACCAATATCAGCATCGTCATCGTCATCATCATCATCATCATCATCGTCGTCGTCGTCATCATCATCATCATCTTATTGTTACATCTTAATCATCTTATTATTATCAGTATAATTATAGTACCAGAACTGCGTGTCTGATTTCCCTGGTCATTCATGTCCATTTCTTGCTAAACTGCCTCATTTTCCCAGCCGCCCGAGACCGTCCCGGAGACCGTCCCTTTTAACCAGGGGCCCCTGGTTCTCCCGCACCTTGCACTGCTGATTGACATTGGCTGTGGCCTTCACCAGTAGCCGGGCCGCTTCCACCGCGTAGGGGTTACTGGTGGCATTGATGGACAGCAGCGACAAAGGATGGGTGGTGCCAATGCCGCCCGCCACCGGGCCGTTGGGAGACGCTCGACATTCCAACAACTTGGCGATCACCTGATGGAGCAAGTGAGACACCTTGGTATAGTTGAACCTGGCAATGGAAGTTTAAGCCTTCAAGAATTTGGAGATTGAAAATTGAAATGAACCATTACCTGATCAAGAATTCATCTATTATTGCCATAATTCAGATGCCTTACTGCCTTACAGGTGTCCTGGGCCTCTTTTTCAGGCTAAGGAAACCAACTAGCCTGGTCTTATGCAGTATGTTGCCGAAGCTTTTGTTCAGCTACATAGATGGGCCATTGAGAAATAGTGTGATACTTGTGATACTTGGGCACGCCCTTCAAACATTTGACCTGGCTGTGAAACAACAATTCTATTATAAGTTCAATCTTCATAAATAAAATCATGTCGGCCTGAATGGATCTGAACTGATCTAAATAGGGGATTTGGCATGGCGAGGGAGGGTTTCCAAGCCCATCTGCGGCTCTTGCGCATTGTTTAAGAAGTGGTGGGACATCGTGGAAACAAAAGCTCGGCCACAACGCACTGGATACGTCTTGGCACGCATGTGTAACAAAAAGGCCCTGGTTGATACAAGAGCTAGATATTTTATTTGATTTGCTTGCTCGGAAAAAAACAAGTCTTCGACATCTTCGACTCTGAATGCCCTTGAACAATGCCCCGGTGACATGGGAATGTGAGATTGTGGCAGGTGCTGCTTGGCGTCAAATTGGGTCCAACTTGGGAGGACTCAAGAAGCTCCAAATTCGGGCAATTCACAAAAAAGACAATTAAAGTTATGTTACAGTACTTGGTCCTGCAACATGCTCGACATGTTGCCAGCCATGAAAATTCCCCGCGACTTCGAGCCCCGCCCCAGCCGCGCCTCTGGCTTGGAATTTTCTCCACTGGCCAATGCCAGAACAGGCACCTTCAGGGGTGGAGTGGCTTTATTGACCTCAGATCTGCAATTTTGCAGTCGCAACGGCGTCAAACATGGCGGGCTGGGAAATCCCCAATGAAATTTGGAGGTTTCAATGGGAAAATCATCTATGTAAAATTATGGAAATATCAATTAAATATCTATAAATTGTGTTTTTTTCAGCAAGCCATGCTTGATGACACAGGAAGACATTGTCTGTGAGAGATCCGAAGGAGATCTGAGTCATTCCTACTGGATGCTACAGTACTGGATTTCAGGTCCATTCAGAACAGCCTCTCGGCGAGTAGCAGGTCTACAAGGTGGGGCCCCCGTAGTTATAAGTTGGTTCATACTCCATTGCTCCATCTAACTCTAGCGTTTGATCACCATAGACCCGAGCTATTATAGTTAGAAAGGATCAATCTAGCTGTCTAGGGGTCCCCGCATGGTAGTTTCAGAAGTTTTGGGCAACACAAACTCCGGACTCGGACTTTAGACATTTCAAGACTTGAAGAGTCATCATCTGGCTTGACCAAACAGGGTCTTGAGCACCTTCTGCGGTACGGTGGAGGAAGGCCCAAATGGCTCACATGGCTGAGTGACGTCTGCTCTGTACTTCACCAAGATCTCCACATCTGTAGCGCTGCGGCAATATGCCAGAACTGGAATGCCTTTGGCTACCTTGCTAGGGGGTCCAAGGATGAGTTGGGAATCCTACGGATCCCAGACCGGGTACTCAACATCCAGACCCAACACTTTCAAAGAGTCCTGAAGGACTGCTCAAATATTCAAGGCCCATGGGGGATGCCAAAAACAAGTCAACATCATGACCAGCAGGACGATGGACCTAGACTTATATCTCACAATCCCCGAGAAAACTTGGTAACTGCGTATCATTCCCATCCCGGCGACCGTGTTTGCGTCAGCGCGAGCTTGCAAGAGTGTTTCCAGCACCCCTGGGCAGCGCCAGCCGTGCATCACCACCACGTGCAAGGGCGTCAATCCTCCAACGATTCCCATCTCCGTCATGGCTTCCAACTGGGTCGGATCCACCTGAGACTGGTTGCATCAGGTTGCCATGACTTTCGGTGGAACATGCCACCTCTCCACAGCAAAAATTACGTCATTGCGATTGCGGATCATCCCAAATACACTGGAACCCTAGTCAAACATATTATGAATCTATCACTACATGAGTTTGCAACCAGTTGAAATTGCCATATGCCATATGTCAAAATATGTTCCCGAATCATTGTAGCTTCAACCTTGTCTTTTCGCTACGTATGCAGGGAAAAGCGAAACAAAATATTGCTTCCCCAAAATTGGATGATACTGCGAACAGGCATGCAACCCGCCAAGAATACAGCACACCCAATAACCCCTAGGGTAGATCCACATTTTACCGTGTAAATCCCAATTTTTACTTTAAAAAGGAGCTTGAAGGTTAAAATCATGGTAAATCCGCATGAAATCCATATGTTTTCCATATAAATCCCCTATGAAATCCAGGCTTTGGCAGCGCCTGACACTTCGCCTCCACCAAGGACTTCACCAACTCAACGTCTCCGGCCAAGGCAGCGCTCAACAGAGGCCCCATGGTGCCCTTCTGCTTCTTCCTCGGTGAAATCTGACCTAAATGGTAGATCCTATAGTGAGTGTAATGGACATAGAAAATAGATGAACATAGTTAGTCATACTAATTCAAAACCTGGATGGCAATTGCTTGGCAATTAGATGGATAAATGATAGATGACAAGATATTCAGCTTTTCAACAAGTCTAGATGGCAAATAGATGGCGACTGAATAGACAATTTTTCCATAAAATTCTCGAAATTCTCCGGTCCAATTTCGAGCGCAAATGGATCTTCACCCTGCCAAATCGTCTGTGGACCGTCATGGACAAATATCTGTGGGACCAATCTAACATAATTTTCCCGAAGTTGAAGTAAGGATTTGTTGGATATATCACGAAGGTGTTTGATGGACTAATTCTTTGCGACGAAATGAGCATCTAATCGTGAATGCTAAACCTGCTAAACCTGATTTGCAAAATTCTAATACATCATGTTTGATGGATGGGCATGTGTTTGCAACGTAAGCACCTTTATCGACTTCACCCTAAAATGATCCAAATCTTTTGCGGACTGAACTGCAAGGGGCACCCGGCGATTTCACCAAGTCTCGCAAGCTCCAAGGATTTGAATCCGAAGTCCTCGATGAATTCGCTCATGCTGCGACGCACCAAGGGTTGGCCCGTCAACGTCTGGCTTCGGGCCAGGAAGTATCTGTACCTCATCGTTTTAGCTGCTTTTGGCTGAGCCAAGCCAAGCAAATCCATTGAGTTTTAGACCTCCAACCCTCTCTCTACATCCTATCATCAACCATCATCAACCTATCCCTACATCCTATCATCAACCATCATCAAGCTATCCCTCTGTTGGATGTTGGGGGTGTTTTTCATGGTGTGGCAAGATTCATCCAGCCCCATCTGGGCCCCATCTCCCTACCCTCCGAGCGGCAAGTCCCAGTGTTCGCCCATCTGGAGCCAGAGTAGCCGATGAGCCAAAGCTTGTTCAAAAATGCTGATCACCAGCGCTCGGTCGCGACCTCGGCCCAAAAATGGGAGATGATGATGATGATGATGATGATGATCAGAGTATGATTGATAGATGGTGACTGATCAAATTTAACCTATGTATATCCCAACATTAATCCGAATGGTGGTGAGGAATTTTTGGGTTGATTTTTGAGAACCTGGCTGAACATGAGTTAAAAGCTGCGAATGGTCGGTGAAAGCATTGTTCATGCGCGAGCTTGGATTTGAAGGGGTGACCACCCTTGAAATCGTCAATTGATATCCCAATTTTGACACCCACAACAAAATCATATAAAGAATCGGTTTCGACCCAGCCACCATAAGAGAAGTCTCCTTCATGGGGGAGCCTCAGTTGACACCAGCTGTCAAGTGGTAAGGTGAATCGCACGGCGAAGTGCACGGAGAAGGGGGCTAGGTGGGTTCAACTTCCCCTGTCATCATAAAGATCATTATCCCATTAGTTTTCTTGGGAAAATCTGCGGATTGTTTTTTACCCCAAATTGGTGGGTTGCTCTTTTTCACACATCTCATCTAGGGTTTTTCTCCAAATGTTCCCACCATCCAATTCAGAAAAACATGCTTGAACATGGTTGAACATAACATCTACTTGAAAAAAGTTGTTTCACCAGCCAACTGCCAAGCAACCAGTCCACCCAATTCACAGGCCTTGAAAAGTCCACCTTGTCATTGGCTGAGATCACTATCATTGGCATGTCCTCACGCGGGGATCAGGTCTGGCTGTGAACAGGTTTCTTGGGTGTGTCTGGAAATCAACAACATTATTGAATAGGGAGAAATGATCTTGAACTTAACCCCGGGACTTTCGGGCACCCTATTTTCACATATATAAACTCGTATAAAAAGCATCTGCCGATTGGAAAAACAACCTCAAACCGGAATGAATAAACAATGTTTGAAACTATCATAAGCCATCCGCCCAACATATCCGTATTCTATCGTATTCGGTTATTTAGTTACTTTCAGGTTTGCCACTTTTTCCAAGACGTTTCGTGTCCCCCAAGTCATGCAAAATCTATGATTCCGCAATCTGGTGCAGCCATAGTTTGAGGGGACCACCAAAAAAAAAATAACCGCATAACCCCAGTAGATTCCCAGTTTAATAACTGGGAAAATTAAAGGGACATTTTCAGTTTCAGCATATCCAGGTCCTTTGTAGATGGTTTTCCCACGAAAACTTCCATGTTGAGGATTTCCCACCTTTCCCACGATGTTTCCAGCCATAGGTCCTGATTTCCAAGCATCATCTTGCACCAGAGTTCCGTTCTGCACCACCCGCGGGTGAACCAGCTGCTGTAGTTGCATACTTCGTGCGTCTCGTGGTGCGGAACCGGCGGAACTAAAGCCACAAAGACTTGACACGCTTGAACAAAGGAAGGTATTGATAGAATATACTCCTGCGGCAGGCTTGGAAGATAAACCTAAACTTGCCCATGTATCCCATGTCCTAAAATGGGGATACCCAAACTGAAAATGGATGGCTTATATTGGACAATCCTATTAGAATGGATGATTTGCGGGTACCCCTATTTTACCACCCACTTCAATAATGTGGGCAACCCAACAATAAGCCTACCATTTTTGGGGATCCATTTGGGAATGGTCGAAAATAGCATCCATTTATGGTAAATGAATCCAATCAATCCCTGGGATGAAATACCACCATATCTCTCAACGGGCAAAATCCCATGCGACAAACAACGTTTCCATTGGGTTATCCAATAGGGGGTTACAACTCACCATGCTGCTCACATGATTTCCGGGAGTTTCTGCCAAAAATTGCGCTAAGGATGCATTTGGATCGTCTGCAGGGTAAAGGAGGTGCAACAGTTCAAGCAAAAATATCTTAGCCTGCTGCTGTTGTAAATCGAAAGAACAGCACGTCGTTATATACATATACTATATATACGTACCTGCATCTAGATGCATATTTTTGATGCACACATCCGGTGTGTGTACTGTGTGTATAATGTTAATATATATATATATACATATGTTTGTATTTATGATTATTTATGTACTTGTGTGTGGACATAGCAAAACAAAACAACAAAAACATACACAGACACACATATACATATATAAGTGTATATATATATACACACATACACGTTTACATACTGATGGTTGCATATATTTACAGTAATTATTTACATATGTGCTGTCAAATACATGTGTATATATATATGTATGTACATTGAGATAGGTATAAAATTACATAAATATCAACATAACATTATATATATATATATTCCATATAGACACGACAATCTCTTTAATGGAACCAATCAAACTCATCATCTGAGCACAGCTCATGAAACCTTCCTGAGGCGGCGCTTAGGTGTGGAAAACCCATATGGTTTCCTTAGGAAAATGATCTACTAATGGTGGAAAATTCATGAAAATTCCACATCTACCCTCTGGTAAATTAACATAACTGTGGACATTCACCATTTTTAATGGGAAAATCCACTATAAATGGCAACCCTCAATAGCTTTTTGTATGTTTACCAGAGGGTATGTAAATGTTGGCCCTGGGGAATAAAGACACAGACTCGTTGATCAAACAAAACCCTTCACATTCTATCTTCATGTTTGGCCAAAAAACGGATCAACGTATATCTCTTCAATCCCCATTAATCCCATCAACGTGGCATTATTATATACCATTGAAATCCCAATGGATAATTATAATTTCCAACCTCTTGGAGCGATACCTGTGACACCTGTCCTCTTGCTCAGTGAGTTTGTAGCTATGCCCACCTGGACTTCGATATCCTTGGAAGGTTGTCAGCCCCGGATGAAACAAGCATAGTGTCACTGCTCTCTTGCTAAGAAACGCAGCAAACATTTAATCAAAAACAACAAATATCATGTGATCTTGCAAAATCTTGCAACATGTGACATCTTCTCCCCCGGTGCCAGCTTTTAAATTTCGAAATCTTACTTCACCATCTTCCAACATCGTTCCAAGTCATGGGGTATCCACAGCTTTTTTTTCCATTGTTGGCTCATGACAAACCACTACAAATAAGACTTTTACTACCGTGAGAATAACAGGAAACCCAGAGTTGCAATTTCCGGCGATACATTTTTTTTGTAATTCCATTTTCTGACCGTTCCCTCTTCGTTGTAGGGGCGTCCGATGGTAAATTGAAATTTTCATGTCTTGCCTGAGCGACAAAAAACAAATCCCCCTCCGGTCAATTATGGCAGAAAGTTAAAGGCTTAAACTACCCTCTGGTAATCAAACGTAGTTAGCTGGAAAACCCACCAATTGATAGATGATGTTCCTGGCTGTAAACTACCATTGACATAGGATTTTCCATTGCAATGTTTGATTTACCAAAATGTGTTCTTCACCATTTTGGTTGACTTGGTATTTTCATACTGGATTCCGAATGTTCTGGTGATTCAACGCCCCATGCTATCCCATTATATCAGTAGCCCATCAGTGTTCCAAACTGTGTCAGTTCACTTTGTGACTCTCCCTTTCTTCACCTTTCCCCCAGCCTCCGGGGCCCCCACATCACCATCCAAGCCACGGAAGCTCCTCAGCGACATCCGCAGGCCGCGCGAGCGGCGCCGCAGCCGGCCCGAGATCTCGCGGCTCTCGTCGCCCTCCGAGGTTTCGCTGTCCTCGACGATCTGAGGGATGCTGATCCAATCCAGCCACAAATAGGCGTCCTGGCACCGGTGACCTATGAAGGTTCCGGTGACCTATGAAGGCATGCAATTTTTGAGAAAACTGATTAGATCTATTGAGGTTACCATGGAATGCGATTTTTTGGGGACAAAAGTCCAGGGGCAAACTTGTTGATGATGAACATGAGGAGTTCATGAGGTTGAACTGGCAAGATGCCGGGATTTTATGAGGTTGCTTCTGGACATCTTCGTTGGTGGTTCGAGATTGTGCTGGGTTTTTCCAAACTGAGGAACCAATTCTGAGATGGGCATTTCTCCATTTTTCGTCCAGCGACAGTAGCTCACTTATGGCCACCTGATGTCCCATGTTATGACATGTTGTCTTTGCTTCCTGACGATGAACAAAAATCCTCATGGGGATTCAGCCAACCTCTAGTGCAAGGTGCTGCCCCATACCTAGCTAAGTTGATGTATAACAATGTTCACTATGGTTTCTGGTGGAGAAAAAACTTCGGGTTTACAAAGCAACTTATATCTCGGGGGGGTTCAACCAACCCTTGGTGGCTGGTGTTTTTTTTTCCTGATCCCACCGTGACATTAGCCCCTGACCCGCCCAAACTGCGCCTTGATTCGTGCTTGTTGGTCGCTAGACCTGGCCAGAGATGGGTGGTTTCCCTAAACAACCCATTTGTTACGAAGGGGTTCTTCACTACCATAGGGAGAAAATGATCTCTGGTGGATTGGCGTTCAAGAAAAAAAATACAATGATTAGTGCCATGTGAGTCAGAGCAACGCAAACAATAAGTCATAGCGATAAGTGTACCTAATACCAGTAACAACACTCAGACATCGGGTTACAACGCCATCCGAGCACATCATCAACAGCACCACCATCACCATCATCATCGTCATCATCAACGTCACCATCACCATCACCATCACCATCACCATCACCATCATCATCATCATCATCAGCAGCAGCAGCATGACCCTCCTCCTCATCATCCTCATCCTCCTCCTCCTCCTCATCATCATCATCATCATCATCACCATCATCATCATCATCATCATCACTGACTCAGTAAGTGGGATGATTTGCAGATAATATGACATGGGATTCATGCAGAGTTCATTCTTTTTCATTCACGTGCCATCTGCGTCACAGTTGCAGAGCATACAGCCACGATAGTCCTTTGACAAGTCGAGAAAGTTTGACAAGCGTAGCATCCAGAGCGTCTTGTAAGTTACATGAAGTTGGAAGTGCGTAGCATCAAGAGCGTCTTCTAAGTTACTTGAAGTTGGAAGAGCGTAGCCTTTAAAAAGCAGAAGCAAATACGTTATTTTCTGTGTTTTTTCCTTTTTTGACTACGTGGCTCAAATTCACTGCAAATAGCAATGGACAAGGCCACTGTTACGATTTCCCGCTCGCACCAATGAAAAATGCCTTCGGAAGCATAATGATCTGCATTTTGCAATACAGGTCATGACCCCTTGTTTGGCATCCTACCCCGATGGCCGAGCCACCAACAAAACAAACAATAGATATCTTCAAGATCTGGGATGGGGAGAATCTCAGGGAAACTTGGAATAGCTTCGGCGATTAAGGACTTTCATAGTATACCGAATATATATATATATATGTGCGTATGGCTCAAGACTGGATATACTATACATATACATATATGTGGGGGTGTGTGTGTGTAATAAGTAACTGCACGCATATATTCACATATTCACATATAATGACAAATGAACCTATACACATACGGCAAATCCAGAGTAGATACTTGAACTCCTAGAAATACTCATTATTACTCACATGCAGCTGAGTGGCAATTTCTTGAACTCACCATGAAGCTGTGAGGCGGCATCGTTCATGACGTCCAGCCGACGTTCAATGATCCCCTGCAAACCTTGTAACTCAGCAGCTTGGCAGTTCCAGCCACGGTCAAAAGTATGTAAAAGTATGGTATCCCCAACGAAAATGCTCAATTTCTAACAAGACGATTGTCATCTTTCGGAGAAAAACAGCTTCTCCAACATCCTGCCGAAACAAACAGGTTCCCCAGAAAATGATAAAAATGGAAGTCTCCAGATCTTTTTGCCCTCAACGCCCTGAATTTCTTGGACCAATCAGGCGCTGTGTTCGAATCTGGGTGACAATTTTGCAGCACCTTCAGCTGTTTCCCCTCGGGATCTGGATGAGCGGTGGACAGCCACTGGTGAGACACGAAAATGCCTCAGCCGCATTCTTGTTGTCCACTGTGTGGCCAAACATAGCTACCTACTGCCTATGTGGGCGTCATATCTCAAAATAAATAGGCACATGCATATGCACATACACACATATGTGTATACATACCCATGTGCATACAAATATATACGTATACATATACAGTACATATATGGATATATAAAGTCAAATAGTTTGCACTATATATAAATTATCTTGTACTGTACATTCTACACTTCTGCAAAGGCATATGTACCACATATATATATATATAGTTACATGGCTTTATGTAATAAGCCACCCAGTTCCCATTGTTTCGCTACCTGGAATGGAACTGGATGCCAGGCAGCGATGCAAACCCCAAAAGCAATCTCAGGTAGCCAGCATTTTTTCTTGAAAAAACTGATTCCTGATTACTGCAATACGTACCCCAGTTACAGCAAAAGATGAAAAAGGACTAAGCTGGTCCGATCGGATCGACTCACTTGTCCTGGCACCGAAATCGCTCCAGTCCTATTGGCTTGGCTTATGTGATTCCTACCTACCCCGCTGGAATATCACAAATTTAAAACAAATGCATACTGGAACATCTATTGTTTTCAGTTGGTCCCTACTGATTTCATGAAAAGCACGATTGCTAATCTCCAGAGCTGCAATAGCAGGATGGTGTCTGTTGATGTAGCAGTCCTCGCCATCGCAGCATGTCTTCCCCCAAGGGTACAGGCACATCGGTCGATATTGGTGGGGCACCCTGTTTGCTACACACACACATATATATACATACATGATATCATTGTATCATATAATTATACTACATAAGTAAATGTATATATATATATATATACTTATATATCAAGATGTGTCTATATCCACATGTATGTATCTCCATATTCATAGATCTACATGCATTCTGGTACATATGTTTTTTGTGGTCTCAACCAATCCTGGGCATCAAGCAACTCGGGATACTCGGGCAAAAGGTCTCCCGGGTAGCAATAGAAAGCCTAACAGTCATCAACCTGTCGCGCACCTGGGACCCAAATATCATGTCCAGAAACGTCCTTTTAGGAAACAAATAGAAGCCAGGTTGGTATACCACTTATTGTATAATACTTATTAACTATTGATGGATTGTTCCATCGGGATAACATCTCTAAGCCTCTAAGCTTCTATTCATGAACCACATAGATTCTCCATTTCACTCCATGCCATCTGCGATGCTCGCAACCCCCAAGACAGCTTGGTTTCGCAGGCCTGTTTCCGGTCCCATTTCCGAGGGTTCTTACGGATCAGGAGATGAATTCATTACCATTCTCAGCTCCAACCACCTGGCCTTTCTCCAGCAAATCTTCATGTTTTGGCAGCGGAAGCGTCATCTGCAGAAAGTCGGAGACCTTCATCACCTTGGCAGTCGAGTTCACGGCCTTTGATGTACAGGTCTACAATGCTGCAACGATCGCAGATTGATAAACCTCAGGGCTGCTAAATTTTGGGGAGTCATTGACCATTTTTGGCGACAACCATTCCTCTGGGTTTGACACCCAAAAGGATGGGGAATGACCCCTGCTGCTTGTAAATCTGCCACAACAGCTCTATTCTTGGATATGTTCAAACAATATATATGTATATGTATATATATATATTTATATTAATATATATTATTAATATATATATATAAATAAACGGTCCCATTTTAAGAGCAGTTTTCATGTGGGGATCGGGTGAACCGCTCCCGGATGGCTAAGTCTTCAAGGTCCACCAAGTGACCCACATGGGAATGTATGGCTGCATCTCACTAAGCCTTGATGAGCGTGAGTAAATAGAGCCCATGACTCCGTCCCCGGGCCGGTAAGAAAACAGCTTGAAATGCTGACACAGCGATGGAGCACACGGCATGCATCAGGATCTGGTGAAATCCGACCCGCGGCATTTAACAATATTTCAACGCATCTCACAAACGCACGTGGACACTTACTTGACTAGTCAACAGTTGCTCGCAACTTCAGGACACCTGCCAAACTGCAGAAGTGGTGATGCACATGTGTATGTATATATATATATATATATATATATGCGTGCGTGTGTGCGTGTGTTCTGTACATAAATATACAAGCATGCAACATGTTTTTGTACGTGATTATGTGCACATTATCCATATATGTCTCCCGCAACATCACTTTTTCTTCTGAACCCATGTCGCCGAGGCCCCTTTTTCGATGCAAGCTGTGTCTGTGTCAGCTTTCTGCATCAGGGTTCAACGACAATGCTCGGCCCGGAGGCAGACGCCTGGACCTGCAATATGAAGGGCACCCTCAAGAAATGGGGCCTCAGAAATTCCACCTGTTTTTTTGTTGGATATTTTGATGTATTTTATTAAGCTTAGTACTGGATAGTTGATGATAGTTGGACTTTAAGTGGGTTCCATATTATATAAAGATTATTAAAGCCTACAGACTCTAAGCAGTTGACGTTTTGGCAAGTACTAAAACGCACAGGGGTCTACTTCGCCTCGCCGATTTTGGCTGTCTGCGTCAGTCCAGCCTGGAGGCTACCCGGATCCCCCAAGAAACAGCCTCTGGATCTGGGCAATTTTTAAGTCCATCACAATTCATTGGGATTCTTTGCATTGTTTTGGGGTTTTGTTGGGAGACAATTACTATTCAAAAGTCTGGATTTTGCCATTTGGGAATGATTCCTCAGCTAGGCCTTGAGGTTCAAAGTCTGCTTGCGTGACTTGCCGCTCGACATTCCACCGGACCCTCTGGGTGGTTCTTAATATCATTTGGTCACAGGACTCATGGAATTTGACCCCGAAGAAATGATCCGTGTCTCCATCGCCATCCCGGAGCTTCAAGGCTGATAGAGGGCCTTGTGCAGGGCTGCCTCAGCTAATGAAGGTCAAGTCATCTTTTCCATCAAGGTTAGGCACCCCAAATAACTTGGTTAACGTTTGGCTTCAAGGGGATATAAGTATAATTAATCGCTTTATAAAGCAACAAACATAACTTTGGAGGGCCTCACCTTGTAAAAATGATCAGTTTTTAATTCAGCCGACCAATGATAAACATGAGATGAGATGGTTTTTGAAAGACTTCATCTGGTTGAAACGAAATATATAAGTCAGCAACCTGAAATAATTCGATTTTGGGGGCGCTGCCTCGTTGTAATCCAGTCGCTACGATTCAACCAGAATTTTGAAAGTTTAGAGGGTTCCATGTTACTCCTTCTTTTTTGGCATGGAAACCTATTGAACCAAGCAAGGACGTTAGAGATAATCAGGTTCACCAGTTGTGTGGAAAGTCTAGCTTCTGAACATCCAACTACTGTAGTCTTCCGACAGTCTTCCCAATTTTCCCAACATGGGCAATATCTTGAATCTATGGATCTCAAAATAATATACAGCAGGACCTGGGAAAAGTTCCGAGCTCTAGTAGCAAAAACTGAGCATTAGCCCGCACAAGCAAATAGCTAACACTATGAATCGAAAACGAGGAAAATGCGCCAAACTACGCCAGGACAGTTCCCAATGAATAGCTTCATACAGGCACTAGTAAACTTCTACATTATACTCACGCTATATATATATATATACGCTATATATATATACAGATATACACATACACACACACGTATATATATATATATATATAAACATACACACATAATATATACATATATAGTATATACACATGCGCATACAGTATATAGATATGATCATATAGTATATAAATGTATCTAATTAATAGCTATAATCGCTACAAAACAAGCAATAGGAAAAACATCTTCTCTAGCCGCCAGCAAGCCCTGAGGTCTCAACCACCAGCTTGGAACCATCTCCGCCAACAGCCTGATGGAACCACCCGGCCACTCGGCCACAAGCCATTTACCATCTGGTTATGACTAACAGTTTGCCATGGAAAGATACACCATTTTTAATAGGTAAACCCAGGTAAACCATCTATTTCTATGGGCCATCTATACCATGGCTATGTTAAATAACCAGAGGGTAAATTTTGTCACATTAACGATACATTTAAAAACCACCGCAGATTACACATCAACTCCCGTGGACTAAAACAAACACATCCAAACACATCAACCCAGCCCATGGCCTCAGGAAAATCTGTGGTGAACCACCGTTGGCGCAAAGGATCTCTACCACAAATGCATGTACTGGATCTTACGCTGCATATACTAACATAATCTAACATATCAATATACACACATATATACATAAACTATACATATATATAACATTATATAACTATATACATGTGCAGTACACATATGAATAAACAATAATAAATACATATGTTTACTGATATGTTTTTTCTTTTATGTATGCACACAACGTGTAAGCACGTCATCCCAATATGTATCCCTGTATCCCACAAATGCATACAAATGCATTTCTTCACCTTCGCCTTCCAGGGCTCGGGCCAAAAGAAGTCCTCCAGAGGTTTGGGCCTCGGGTTTTTGCGGCCGCTTCGCCAACAACAAAACGCCCCGTCGAACGGCCTGAGGCTGCCACGTCCGCCAAGAGAATTCGCATTTCTTTGGAGACTCCCTGCAGCATGCTGGGGTGCAGCTCTCAGACTTAACAAATGGAGACACGTCCTATCTATCCATCCATCCATGTATCGATCTACCTAGTTCCGTCATATTCCGTCCATATATGCTTTGGTAAAATCGCCGCTCATGTCAAGTACAGCCTGTGTAATGATTGCATTGCATCCCTATATATGTCCTGGTGGCTACCCCATTGACGATGTGAGAAAATCACTCTTGAAAAGTAGGCATCAGAATTTTTCGACAGCAACTATCATCAAAACAAACGAATGTGGATATATCGTGATGTATCATCGTTGTTGAAATCACCATTCCTAATACCCTCTGGTAAACTAACGTAGCTATAGAAAATCACTATTACTAATGGGTAAATCCACTATAAATGGTCATTTTCAATAGCTACGTTAAATTACCCGAGGGTACCTTGTTCCCTCCATTCCCATTCAACCCACCGGTTCCTACCATCACCCAATTGCCTCCTTGAAACAGGTGGTCGCTTCCACCAGCTTCAAATTATTCAGGGAACCGCCAGGGACCTGTGCTGCTCGAACTTGGTCAAACTACCGCCCACTTACTCGGCTCAGCATCCCAGTTAGCCAACCATGAAAAAAACATATGGCAGTGTGTCAAAACCTTGTACCCCTGGTGAACATCAAAATAGCTGGTAAATGGATGTTCATCCCACTAAAAATGGTATTAATAGGTATTGATCCATACCCAGTTAGCCAACCATGAAAAAACATATGTTATTATACATATGTGCTCATTCATTACATCTCATCACGTGTATCATGAAGGTTGCAACCTATTTGAGTCACCTGCAGCCGGGAGAAGGATTGGAGAACTCAGAGAATTCAAGGGATGGTAGGGCTGGCGGCTAGCGCGAACTACTGAATCCAAAGTAGAATGATGCCTTAGACAGGCACATGCAGCAGTGTACCATCATTTTTTGGGGGGGCACCTACTTTCAAACAAATCCATATGAGCCGAGTTAGAATTGACTCATGACCTTAGAACATCTTAGAACAGGAACTAATCTTTTGAACCACATGGCCAGCTTTGGATCGCCCCTTGGACAATTTCACTCTTTGCCAGGTTGCTGGCTGGTTGATAGAGATTCCAAGAAGGGATGGTGCTAATCCCTTTGTAAAGGGTCGTTTCTCTCTCTCTCTCTCTCGCTCTCTCTTTCGACTCTTTCTCTCCGCCTCTCTCTGACTCTCCCTCCCCATATAAGGTAATCTAAACATGTATAAACCCCTAACCATCAACCAAACATCATATATCAATTGTATATCACTAGAATTTTGATGTTTTAAATATGTTAAACCCACCCATAACTTATGGTCAATCCCATTTATCATGTGTATATGTTTGATGCTCGAACCACCATACTTGATGGTTAATGAATCCGTTTTAAAATATCAAAATTTAGCTAGAACATGTTCAACCCGCAAGAATTGATGGTTAATCCGTGTTAATCCCATTTAACATGTCATCAAACTAGGTTTTTTCATTCCATCCTCCATGGCACCGTTGAACAACGCGTTGCTCCGGGGCACGCATTGATCATCCACCGCCAGCTCTTTGGCCTCGCGCGAAGTGGGTGGAAAATCCGCAAGAAATGCTGGGAAATCATAGGGAACATACTAGGGAAAACTCTGGAATGATGGAAAATGGTGAGAGCATCAATGGGATCTTATGATAGGAAAACAATGGTCTCTATCTCTCTCCCTCCATCACCATCAGGTCTCCCTGCCCCAGCTGTGCCGCGGGCACCTCTAATGGTGACTTAAAGGATTTCATTTCATTTTCAGTATATCATTGGTCAATGGATGCTTCCATCCTGTTACTGGCAACCTCCCCCATACACCCGATGTCCTGTTGGAGCAAAGGTACCGCCTGGCATGGTTAAAATGGGCATCAGGTGTTGAGGTCAGGGGTTGGCCAAGCACTTGTTGTGGGGTTCTTTACCCCAAAAAGGTACAAATATCGAGATGCACAAAAAAAATCAAGAGGCATGCGTTTCTTCACATATTTTCACATGAATGGGCACGCACCAAGATCCATCATGTGTAATTATAAGGTTACTGGCCTACTGAAACATCTATTCAGAACCTACTGAAACATCTCAAATACATCTACAGGCCGTCAAAAATAAGTGTTTTTCGGCAACCTTCTCCCGGCCTTGGCAGTGATCACAGCAGTCAATTGGGAGCCTCAGTCCATCTCAATTGTGCCTTCGGTAGCCAAAAACGTGCGTGGCCAAACATGTGATCTACGACAGCTGCCCAGTACTTAGGAGCAACATACGGGAAACACACGCCAAAATAAGTCAAGATTCATGCCACAAAGAAGAAAAAACAAAATGTCCATGTGCCTGCGCCATTGTGACCGTTCTCATGTTTGGCCTGCGACGTGAAGCGGGTCCCGGTCCAACTTAGAAATGACAAAAAAAATGAAAAATACCTGCTGTAAATTTGAGATTTGTCCCTTTGAAAAGCGTTGATAGCTCGAAAATGCAAGGTGCGATCACTAGAATCAGAGCTGGTTGTGGAGGTATCCCACTCCCATAGTCCCCATGGGGATGAAGACATGGCCGTGGAAGACAGGAATTCAAACATGTAAATGTATATATACTTGCCAACTGCCAACATGATGAAACATGGCAATCTTGATGCGAGAACAATCATGGAAAATTATTACTACAAAGTATCAAACCGCTGAATTTCGGGCACTTTTTTTTCACAGAAACGGACATTTGCCAAAACTGAAAACTTAGCGTGCCAACATGGACCCCAACCCCAACAGCACCTTTTTTGCCGCTGGTTCGACATCTTCCGGTGTCAGCATCTCCTTTAAATGTCCCAGCCTTGGAATTTGTTGGGGTGCTGCATCAGCAGCGATCGAAGGAAGTTTATAAGTCAAACTTCCGAGATTATGGACAGATGACGACAGATGAAAAAGCAATAAAAAGCAGAGGTGGGAAGAGACAGTAGAAAGTCGCGAAACACTGTGTTTTTCCAGTGATTTGTGGCTCTGGAGGATCGAAAAGTAGGCTTGCTAAAGCGGCGGGTGCGGAGCCAGCTGGCCAAATGAGAGATGACAAATAGCGCGCCGTTGTGGCGCGAAGCACATTTCGAAGTCAAAATGCGCAAAACACATCATTCTCGGAGCATTTTTGGACGTTAAGATCTTCAAAAAGTGCGCGCTGTTGTGGCGTGAAGCACATGTCCAAATCAAAATGCAAAAAGCACCACATGTTCGGTCCACTTTTGAAAGTTGAGATGTCGAAAAATTGCACGCCGCTGTGGCACGAAGCACGTTTGCAAGTCAAAAGTGTTAAGCATTGACGGTCTCGGAACACCTTTAAGGACGTTGAGATATCGAAAAAATGCACGCAAATACAACTACAACTACAAATGCAACTACACTACACCCACACTTACACTTTCACCTACGCTAACCACTACGCTACAGCTACAGCTACAGCTACAACTACAACTGCAACTGCAACTGCCACCACTACTACCACCACCACTACTACTACTACCACCACTACTACTACTACCACCACTACTACTACTACTGCTACTACTACTACTACTGCTACTACTACTACTACTGCTTCTGCTTCTGCTTCTGCTTCTGCTTAGTACTGGTACTAGTACTAGTAGCACTAGCACTATCTCTAGCACTACACTACACCCACAACAACTACAACGACACTAGACTACACTAGACTACACTAGACATCACTAGACTACAACAAGTACAATTACACTACATACACTACACTCACGCTTACGCCTACAACTACAACTACGACTAGAACTACAATAAATTATAACTACAACTACACTACAGTACATCAGTGGTTTCGCTCTGCCATCCATGCATCACAACAACTCACCTCTCCTATGGTTTCCTATCTTTGAAACTTCTGGCACCGCCTTGTGCGGTACTACTGGTATAAAAACTGATGGGAAGTTGAGTTGAGCCCTCCCAAAACGGGAACAACATGTAATGTATTATTCTTGACAAATCAAGGAATAAGTCAGGATGTAGAATCTGGTACTCTAACATGGTTGCCGGGAAAATAGTCCGGACCTGTCAATGATGACTTACTCATTTCAAAGCTATGTAATATATACCCTCTGGTAATTTATAGCTGTTGAAAATGGCCATAGAAATAGTACCCATGACAAATGGTTATTTTCCAGTTCACTATGTAAACCTTTACTAGAGGGTATGTTCTGTCGCGCATTTTGAGCGCCAGCTCAGGCTATCTATCGGACACGGAGATCTCTATGGAATTTCCAGCCGCGTTAAGTGTCCTTGGACTACCTCCGTCCCTGATCCTTTCTTGAGAAACATATCCCCTGGTATGTTGCATTTGGGGTCACAGTTCCAGTTGTAATTGGATATATCTCGCCATAGTTGTGGCCCCATATCCCAACCAACAATACCCAACCACGGTAATTCCATGGTAATTCCCAAGTTCTAGCCACATTTTTTCACCTGGTATCCTGCACCCTGTGCCACTTGGTTGCAATCCAAAGCCGGTGACATCAGTGGCTGCATGGACCTGAACGCAACGGACAGATTTCACGCATTTCAATGGTGAGAACATCATACTGGTTGGTGGTTGAGCCACCCCTCTGAAAAATATGACTTTGTCAGTTGGGATGATGACCTTCCCAACATATGGAATAAATAGATAAAATGTTCCAGACCACCAACCAGTCATAAAACAATATAAGATATGATGTCATATGATGTTGAAAGTGGCCACACTGCCCTCCCACTATTTTGCGGTCTTCTATTATTGGATTCGCACCTCTGAATCGGCTTGGGCTACTTCGGCGGCTGTTTTGTTGAGTTGCAACCTGGGCGTTGCATGGCGTTGGGTCCCGTTCATTCGGTCATCCTGGGTCCATGCCCTTAGTTTTTTTCAGTGCTGGCGGATTCATGCGAGACAATTGCTCAAATTTTACGGTACCCAAAGGTGGTTCCAGATTTCAATCACTACCCATAAATGGTAAATTCACCGAATGGACACCAAGGACCAACATTTACCTCCAAGTTTCTATCAGTGTTCATCATTGTTTTTCAACATCTCCCCCGTCTACCGTCTAGTGATTACACATTACAACGGATGTTTTGATCTTCATCCTTCCCCTTGCTGAGGCATGTTATGACCACGTCTGGGTCCGAAACAAGGTCTCCTGCAGCTGTTTCTTGGCCCCTGCTTCCAAAAGACCTCAACTGGTGCAACTTCTCACCACCCACAAGCTACGATGTCAACGATCTCTGAATCCCGGACCTCTCTTCTGTGCAGTGCCCAGAATGCCAGTTCCGATCCTTGGCTGCTAGGGCTCCATTTCTATCATTTTGCATCCATCTGTTTTGATACAGGTTCTCCATTGAAAGCCCCAAAAAGTCATGTGAACATGTGCGAATCATAATCATCATACAGATGTGGATCATAGCGATGAGATGGGATGACGTGGGATCATCATAAGATCATAATCATCATAATCATCATACCTTGATAGGGGTAGATATGGGATATGGGATCATGATCATGCAACAGATGGGGATCGGGGATGACCATGTGGATCCCTGGTTCCGCCACGGAACGGCTTGGTCAAGACCAAGCTGTCGCCCACCTTCAAAGCGTTGTTGCGCCAAACCTGGCTCCACCAGTGAAAGAATGGGTGTGTTTTCATATTGAACCCATCAATAACATGGGATTTTCCCATTGAAAATTGTGGTTTAATGGGATTTAATGGGATATACCCTCTGGTAATTTAACATAGCTATTGAACATGGGTGAAAATGGCCTATTTTTTGCCAGGGCGTCGCAAAGGATTTGCCCTGCATCATGGCCCTCGTCTCCCGCAAAGCAGCAGTGTCATAGGCACTTAATTAAGCTGAAAATGGCCTATCTATAGTTGATTGACCTATGAAAGATGGTGATTTTCCATAGCTATGTTAGTTTTACCAGAGGGTATGAATCAATGGGATTTTCATGGAACCAAGCAATAGACCATTCAATAACATGGGACATCATGGGATTTTGTGTTTTTCCTGATTCCTTCCAGGTTGGACATGAACAAAAGATGGGATTTGTTTCTCATGGGGAAAGCAACCATACGGAGGTTTCTGGCTGGATGGTTTATCGGGAAATCTTCAGGGAAGCTGTGGAAATCTTGGCCCCAAATAGAAGTCGTTTTCCTATTATATTGAAACTGCTTGGTGGTTGAGCCACCCCTCTGAAAAATATGACTTCGTCAGTTGGGATCATGACATTCCAACTGATATGGAACAATAAAAAACTGTTCCAAAGCACCAATCAGTCATTAATCACCATTAACCAACATCATTAACCATCATTAACCATCATTAGTCAGCTATTGTATTGAAAAAATAATGTTAACCAATGCTGGCATTGGATGGTTCCAATATCAAACCCAACTTTGCCATTAACGGTTTGAATGGTGGAAAAAAAATTGAGAGAAAGCCGTGGTTGTGGTCGAAAGATCATAAGTTCTCAATGTCTTACAACTTCCTTTATGATTTTTTTCTCCCAAAAATATGGTACTAAAGTCATTTTGGGGTTCCATCCTCATATTCTGGAGGGATTTCCCAGCCCCATGTTGCACCTTCTTCGGATGAACCACACCTGCCCCAAGGGGCTGCAGTCTGTTGGCTGTTGACACTCATCTGACCAATCTATCAACTGAACCATGCATCAAAATAAAACAGCTACAATCCACAGAAACAAGTTCCAACAAACGCAATCCATGACACATTCACTTCAATTCAATAAAACATAATCAAACTATAATAATAGTAATAATAATATAATACTAATCGAAGGAAGTTTAGAAGTCAAACTTCCGACAATATGGACAGATGAAAAGCAGAGCAGGGAAGAGGCAGAGAGAAGAGAAAGATTA
>Ga0126342_10001324_pt1 | contig 34233 bp, 18 predicted proteins | sample Cyp1metagenome_FD_92528 | JGI IMG/M metagenome (GOLD analysis project Ga0126342, IMG submission 92528) | Coral microbial communities from Lord Howe Island, Old Settlement Bay, Australia - Cyphastrea 1 metagenome | ecosystem: Host-associated > Invertebrates > Cnidaria > Coral ...
ACTGTTCGCTTGCCGATTTTGGACGGGCGCGTTCACGAACAGGTGTCTTCCGTACTGTTTTTTACAGTGTTTTTTGAAGGCGAGCGTCACGACCTATCAAAAACAGGAGGTTTTGGCCGAAAAGTCCCCCCCCCCCCCCCAGGTAAACCTGTAACCTTTTACGAGTGCCAGCCGGAAGATCACGCCCCAGCACCTTCGGTGCGGGCGGATTTAACAGTTCGCCATGGAAAATCACCATGCTATTAATAGGTAAAAGCCATCTATAAATGGGCCATTTCCCATGGCTATGTTCAATAACCATGCAGAGGGTAAATCTTAAACTTGCGGATTAAGCCTAAATTCTTCCCCTCAAAATCACCCCTGCAAGGCCCTGATTTAACCCGAGTATTGGGGGTATTTCCAAGTCGCTGAATCGTCTCAAAACTGAGGGCCTTGAAGAATCTACAAGGCTAGTGGTTTTTTGGGCTGGGTTGGGGATCCTGCAAGCCTTTTCTATCTGTAGCACCCCCCTCTAACTACTGCATCCTAGGTTTGGGGTTGAACATGTTTTTTCTGCAAATAGATAGAACATGATAGAAGCGTCGGAAACCTCCGAAACATGAGTTAATGATCATGACATCCCGGAAAATCTTCTCTACTTTTTGGGGGTTCCTGTAGCTTGTGAGAGACTCACAATATTGTCTTTGTTGGTTGAATGACCATGGGTTTGTTGTTCGTTAAGGTTGAAGCTTTTAAGTCCAGATGGTTGTTGTTCAAATCGAGCCTTTGGTTGTTGTTCAAATCGAGCCTTCGTTTGGTGGGAACAACAGCAACTTCAAGCACCATGTCGAGTCATTTCTCGAGTTGAAGAGTCGTTTGTTGCTTAAAACGACCTGTGTTCTCTTGCTTCATATCTATTTTCGATTGCAGTGGTTTATCAAGTGTTTCCTGCAATTTTTCAGATAGCCAGTGTTTCATAGGTGGCTCAGCCAGTGGCTCAGCCGGTTGGTTGGTTCACCCAAAGGTACACCACTTAGTTGGCCACCAGGTCACAGATGGCTGCGCTCCACTTCTGGATGGGCCGCTTGGTGATGAAGTGCTGTGAAGTGACGATAAGAAACTGGTTGGTGGTTTGGAACATGAATGGATTATGACTTTCCATATACTGGAAATGTCATAATCTCAACTAACGAACTCATATTTTTCAGAGGGGTAGGTATACCACCAACCAGGAAAAATGATTCAACTATACTAACTGATGTATCTTTAATAAGCTGATACATGTTGGTACCAACCTGGTGTATCTATTTTTCAACTTGGTTATGGTACCAACTTAATCCAACTTAATCTTTTGCCATAGAGGGTGGTTTCGAAACCCACCCGTTGAATCCCGTTGAGGGATGTGGTAAACATCCCATTAGAGGCTCTCAAGCATTGAAGGTGCTGCAGGATTTCGCAACCATCCGCAGTAGCAGCTGGATCCAGTAGGATTATCTACAAACCAGCCAACGTCAGCTAACACTGTATTTGTTTGCAGTGTATCTAAGATTGGCAATGGGGATACCGGATACCTTTTTTTTCCCACTACTTGGGGATGCAGTTGAGGTTGCAAGTGGCCCCACATGGCCCAGGGGGATTTTCCATTCATTTTCCCATTGAAAAAACATCCTCGGAACACATTCCCATAGGATCCATGTATGGTATATATGCTAACATGTGGGGTATATTGATGGTAAATGTGACCATATATAGCATACATGGATCCTATGGGAATTGAAAGACGGTTAAACTATGTTACAATGTTAAACCCACATAAAACCACCTGTTTTACCTTCCAGAACCGTGGCCCAGTGGCCCCCACGAAGCTCGAGGTCATCCGGCACACGAACTCGAAGACCGTCTCTGCTTGGCTCACCATCGATTTGTTGATCTCCTTGGCCCCTTGGTCACCAGACATGGAAAAAATAGGGCAACATGGTATGTATAAGCAATGCAATACTATAGCTGGTTGGTGGTTTGGAACATTTTTTCCATATAACTAATATTTGTCAGAGGGGTTGAAACCACCAACCAGTTGGGGTCAGACTATATTGAGTATAAATTACTGTATATACAGTATGAGAGCGGTTCTAAAACCCATGCAAGGCTTTTAGTATCCGAGTGACATCTGCAGATATGGACGTGTTTTTGCTGCAATGGCGAAAGCGCGGCGAAAGGTTGGCGAAAGGTTTGAATACCATTTATACAAAATTTGCACACGAAAACATGATCATAATTCCGTGTCCCGATTCTGCTGGGGCGCGAAAGGGCGCGAAAGGGTCTCGAAAGCGCGGCATAAGGGCAGTTTTGGGGAACCATCATTTTGAACAACCCTCATATATTGGGGTATTCAATATATATATATATAAGCAAGAATCCTATACAGTATTAACGTTTGGATATTAGAAGAACCTATCATAGGTCCTGCCCTTGTCACTTGAAATGCCACTGATTCTGACTTTCATATCCCTCAAGTTCACCCCGTTCACCGTGGGCTCCGGGGTCATACATGAAATCTTCCGGGTAAACTGTGAACTTACAGCTGTCCAGACATGAATAATGTGCATTTAACCAACAAAATTTTGGTTGTTTGACTGGAAAGGAATCCACAGTACTATATCCATGGTATGTTTCCGCAAAAACCAACAGAAATGGTGCTTCAAGCAACAATACGACTGGATCTATAACCAACCATGAGGAGGATATATGGGATATAGGACACACACCTGGTTGGTGGTTTGGAACGTGAATTTTATTTTTCCATATATTGGGAATAATAATCTCAACTGACGAACATATTTTTCAGAGGGGTTGAAATCACCAACCAGACACTGCTATAATGTGTTAGAATCTAAGACCACAATGGGAATCCCATGTCACAGGGGCGGATCAACACAAATTGGGGGATCCTTGACGAGTTCTTGCGGCAAAGACCCATCCCCGCCCCGCCGAAGCCACCATTTTTTCAGGGGCCGGGCTCAACGATATTCCATCCCTAACTGGATGGGTAGTTGAATCCGTTAAGTTTTTTTGCTATTTCGATGGACCATGTTTGAACATCACCAGCAAAAAATGAGTTTTTTGTGGACGATGAAAGATTGACCATGGCCCAGGATTTCCTAGCCATGATTGATTGCCGAAGGGTACATCTACCACGATACAGAAAGCAAAGCCAATGGTTTTTTGAGTCACTGGAAAAGAAGCTGAATGGATGAGGATTTAACCAACAAAGATTAGTATCCGTTGAGACTAAGATGAGAGTCCGAACAGTTTTGCTTATGTGACTTTTCACGGAATAGATCCAACTTTTTGGGGGCTCTAATTTTGATCCCCTTCCTCCAGATGCCTTGGGTTTGTTGGTTCTATGGTATAGGAGCCCATGGGGTTACAACGGTCAAGGTTGCGTGGTGTTGTTGAGAGACAATTCAGGTGATTGTGCTGACCGGCCTATGATATTTGAATCAACAACATACTATATAACCTATATATGATCATTGAAGACTCTTGAGCTATGCAAAGAGACTGTCACAAACTGACTGGTCAGGCGCCATTTGTTTCTCGAAATTGCTTCTTTCAGAGAGTCCCTCCCCCCTTCCACACCCAACGGGGATCATGTGGGCATTTTTCAAAACTAAGACGAAAAATTGTACCATCTTTGGGGGGATTAACATCCATAAATCATCATCAATCCCAGCAAGTCTGATATTCACATAGGATTCCATGCTGAAGTGGCCCGCATGCCGAGGGCCTTGGAGTGTATTTTTTCTTCTTCAGATATGTGTCTTCCTTGGGATTGTGCGGGAACACAGCTGGGAGTGGGAGAGAGTTTGAACATTGGGAGAGTTTTCTTTGCCAACAAGTTTGATGCTGCAGCGGCAGAGGCCACTGGGATTTGTTGTTGTTGTTGTTCGTAGCTTTGGGTAGTTTTGCAGAAGCGCTTGGAAGTTGCAGGGAAAGATTCTGTAGTCCGAAAACGGCATGGCCATTGGGGCCCAAACAAAAAGAGCCGCCCGTGGTCAGCCAACATGGCAATGGATGTCACAAACTTGATGGTTGCCTAAGTGGCCATAAGTTGGGGCACCAATTTTTGGAGAAAACGATGTGGAAAAAAATTGCACTGCAGCTGGAGAGCATTTTGCATTCGACCGGTGAGAGACACAGTTCGCAACCGCTTCACAACTGCCAGGCTCAGGAAGGAAAGACATGTCCACCAAATTTGGCCAATCATCGCATTGCATGTGTAGCGGCTGTACATGGCACAGATCATGGTAAATATTGCTACTTAGGAACATCTTGGTGGAAATTCACCCATGAACGGTGATGGCATCTCCTGGTGTCACCATGGGTTTTTGAGGTTTTGTGTTGAACTACGGTTGATCATGTCCAGCGGTGGGCCAATGGCTGAGCACCAAATTTTGATCTTCACGTGCTATGTCTGGTCTTCAGAAGCTACAGGAGTTCACCGATCTGTGTGCTGCATGGCATTACCCTCTGGTTATTTAACATAGCTATGGAAAATTGCCCATTTACAGATGATTTTCCCACTAAAACCTCCATTTATAATGGATTTTCCATAGCTATGTTAAATAACCAGATGGTATATCCAATTCGAATATCTCGCTCTCAGGTGAATATCTCGAATTCGAGTCCAAATCGAGGGGGTGAGTTTTTTGCCGGTTCAACCAACCACCTCCACTGAGTATCACTGCAGAATCTTCCCACCAGTCTTTTCGTAGCTGGCAATTGGGCTACGATTTCAACAGCCTGGAAGAACTTACCTTTCCAAGTGGTCTTCAAAGCTTGACATTGGATGAAACATTTAAAATCAGAGCCTGCAAGGAGTATCCTTACCAAGCGGTCTGTGAAGCTTGACATTTGGGATGTCTTTTAACCGCAGCCTGGAAGGAGTGATCCTGCCAAGAGCTCTTGAGAGCTTGACATTCGGCCGCTATTTCAATCAGACTATGAAAGAAGTAACCTTGCCAGACGGTCTCCTCGTCCTGACTCTTGGCTGGACTTTCAACCAAAGCCTGCCCTTCAGAGCCTGGAAGGAGTCACTTTCCAGAGGCTCTTCAGAGGTTGACTCTGGGCAATTTCAACCAGAGACTGCAAGGAGTATCCTTCCCAAGCACTCTTCAGAGTCTGATATTCGGCTGCAACTTTGACCACGACCTGGAGAGAACAAAGTTACCGAACTTGCTTCAGAGTCTGAGGCTTGGCACCACCTTAAACGACATGCCCGACATGCCCGACGGTCTCCAGAACTTGACGTTTAGCAATCAGTGCAACGCGAGCTTGGAACGGGTGTTTTTTCCGAGCGGTCTACTAAGCTTAACATGTGGATACGCTTTCAACCAAAGCCTGGCAGAAGTATCATTGCCCAGCAATCTTCAGAGCTTGACATTCGGCTACCAATTCAACCAGAGTTTGAAAGGGAGTACCCCTGCCAAGTTCTCTTGAAAGCTTAACATTTGGTCACAGTTTCGACCAAGACCTGGAAGAAGTATCCCTCCCAAGCTCTCTGCTGGACTTGACATTTGGCTTCAGCTTCAACCAAGCTCTGCAGCATGTGACGTTGCCAGATGCCCTTCAGAGCTTGACCTTGGGCGAGATGTTCAACATGAGACTTACTGGAATTGCCCTGCCCAGTGGTCTGCAAAGTTTGGCCTTTGGAAACTATTTTAATATATACCACAACCACGCCTTGGAAGGAGTAACCTTGCCAAATACTCTTCGGAATTTTCGATGCTGCTCAGTTGTCGTCAGCAGCTTGTGTTTTGCCATGTAGATGTTGAAATTTGATAAAAATTGGCTGGTTGCTAAAAATGTGTTGGACGTTCTAAGCCTTTGTAATTTATCATACCAGTAGCTGCGGAAAATCATCGTTTGATTACGGTAGATCATCTAAAACTCTGCCATGTTCCATCACTATGTTGAAGTACCGGAGGCTATAAACTGTGTTGGATCTTCTATTGGATTCAACAAATCCAAGGATTCTTTTCCCAAGGTGTTTTGAAACACCGCCCACTTTGACATTTCGGGATTCCAGAAAAGTTCTTGCGGGTGGACGGGACGCCGATCATCCCAGGGATCGTAAAATATCGTTTTTGTGTTTTTTTCTGAGGCACCCTGGTAATCTAAGATAGCTATGGAAAGTAAGCCATTTATAGTTTATATAGTTGATCTACCTATCAAACATGGTAATTTTCCATAATTATGTTAGTTTACTGGGGCTATAACCCATTCAAAATAGTGTTTTTTTAAATCCGCTTAGAGGAATTTCTAATCAGGGCTACGCATGGCTACCCCAGTTCCTGAGTGGGATGATCCTTGCTGTTGGGCTGTAGAAAAAACAACCTGTGCGTCAGCTGCGACTAGTTTCTGGTTGGTGGTTTGGAACCATGGAATTTTATGACTTTCCATATTGAAAATAATAATCCCAACTGACGAGCATATTTTTCAGAGGGGTTGAAACCACCAACCAGCATTGTTCTGCCCAGTTTTGAGCAAGTACAAAAAAGGATGAGAGATGATGAGAGACCTGTGCTCTGATGTGAGTGTAAAAAGCCAATGTGTTGCGCACCTTCAACTTAGAAGAACATTGCGAATCAGGAGTTATTATTGTATGATGTTGTATGAATATGTACATATTTTAATATATATATATATATTGAATGAAAGGACCGGCTAGCAAATTATTCCAGTAATCACAAAGCAGATGTGAAAATGGGATGAAAAAGGCAGGAAAGATATAGGAGATGGTGGAAGACCAATTGCGTGACAGATGTGTATGTGAAAAAGTTGCGCGTCTGTGACAGAATTGTATGTGACAGAGCTGTGTCTGATGGAGTCGTGTGTGACAATGTTACGTGTGCAAGAGTTGTGTGTGTCAGAGCTGTGTGTGAAAGAGTTGTGTGTGAAAGAGGTGTGCGTTAAAGAGTTGTGTGTGACAAAGCTGTGTGCGAACGAGTTGGGTTTTTGTAAAGTTGTGCGTGACAGAGTTGTGTGGGACGCAACTGTGTATGACACTGTTGTGTGTGTGAAAGAGTCATGCGTGACAAAGTTGTGTGTGTGACAATGTTGCGTGTGTGAAAGAGTTATGTGTGAAAGAGTTGTGCGTGACAAAGTTACGTGTGAAAGAGAGAGTTGTGTGTTTGTGTGCCAAGTTGAGTGTGAAAGAGTTGCGTGCGAAAGACTTGGGTGTGATAAAGTTGTGTGTGAAAGAGTTGTGTGGGACGCAGTCGTGTCTGACAATGTTGTGTGGGAAGTGTGGGAAAGAGTTATTTGTGACAGAGTTGTGTGTGTGTGACAGAGTTGTGTGTGTGTGCGTGTGCATGTGTGCATGTGTGTTTGAGAGCGTGCTGTGATAGAGCTATGTGTATATAAAAATTGATGTTATTGTGGAAATATGTTCCAGTCATTGTGTAAGTCATATGCGTCCAATAACCTTGCGACAAGACGATGTTGCGGATGCTGGACGTGTGTGCAACAATCAATGGCGCTGTGTGACAAAGTTTAATCTTGAGCCAGCCCAGTTCCGTAAGTGCCAGGCCTACCACGCAAAAGTACGGTGCATGTCACCAAGTGCCACGCATGCCATTCGCGGCGCCACGCAAACCAAGATGCGCCACCTGAGCCAGCCCAGTGCCATAGGTGCCACGCCTACCAAGCAAAAGCAACGTCCATGTCACCAAGTGCCACGTTTGCCACGCAAAAGCAACGTGAGAGTGACCAAGTGCTACGCCTGGCACTCAAGACAGCCGCGACGGTGTGTGAAGAGTTGTTTGTGACAATGTTGTGTGTGAAAGAGTTGTGTGTGTGTGCGCGCGTTTGTGTGAGCGTGTGGGTGGGCAAAGTTGTGTGTGAAAGAACTATGTGACTATGTGTCACGAGTCTATGTGTAAAGAGTTAAGTTGCGTTTTTCACAGGTCAATGCGCAGCATGTGCCTCGTTGCATTTTTGAAAAGAATTCCCCTCATTGTGTGGAGTTCTGGTTTTTCCTCTGCACCCGGCCGCCTTCTCCTCCTCTTCCTCCTCCTCCTCCAGCACTTGTTTAACTGATACACGCAACTTTGTCACACAGAACTCTTTCACACACACAACTCTGTCGCACACAACTCTTGCACGCGCAGCATTGTCACACACAACTTCCTCACATTTTGGAACAAGAGAAACAGCATGCAGACGGATGTTTCCAAAACAGCGTTTGGACAAAAATGAATGAGAACATCAGAGTGCCGCAGACAGATACCAGTACGGGTATGCAGCAAGTTGGTGCAATAGCAACGCTACAATAGGAATATCTACACATAAAGTGTTGCCCCCACAAGCTAAACATTGGGGACACCTTGAGTAAAGATGGCTCTACATATGATTGGTTGCCACGAGCAATGTGGGTTGCATGATGTGGTTTGATATGAGCTATCATTATCCTAGGCTATCATCATCCTAGGATATCTCGGGTATGGATAGCGATTCGAACTGACCTGTTGGACCAATTGACAGCAAGTCCTGAACAGTGCCGAACCGTTGCTGTAGCGGGGATTGTCCGTGTTTTTTCTTAATGCGCTTTGAAGATTTGGGTGGGTTGCATATCCTGTCTTGATGTGTGCATTAGCTTGGAAGATTGTTGAGTCGCACTTTCTCGGAATTTCCCCGCATTGGAACCACATGACAAGGATTGACAAAAGTACATAAAATACCATGTTTCCTGATGTGGAATCACTTTTTTGTAGTTTTTTTTGCCCATGGATATGGTAGGGACATGATCCAGTAATTAGATGGGTAGCATCTGGCTGGTCATGCTGGTGGATGGTACCGCCTAGTTCAATAGGGATTGTTGCAACTCAACATACGAATACCTCTTGAGGGTTGGTTCCATCGAAACCTCCGAGCCCACTGTTGATTACATATAAACACATCATTATATATATATATATTAAAAATAATATTCATCATTCATTTATTTATGATATTTTACATGTACATATAGCTATTCATGGTGGTTCTATCATTCAAATCTCCTTTTCCACAGGAAAAGGATCTCATCACACGCCAGGAATGCTTTGTCTGTGATGAGCAGCTTTAAATTCTACATTTTCGTCGCTGGATTTCGGGCCACTTGTCCAGGCGATGGTTGGATTAGATCACCGCATGGGAAGGATCAGCGAACGCATTTCAGAATGCGTTTGTTTACCTTTTGCTCTTAGGTCCCTTAGTTAAATGGGTTGTTTCTATTTGTTACGGTTGGGAACCACCAAATGGGATGATCCATGAAATATAGAAACATCCATAACCAGAATTATCAGAATTTGTTTGGAATGGTTGGAAATTTGGAACGCTTTGGAAGCGTGGATGCCATGGTAGCTCTGCCATTTTCTACCCGGAATGTTTTGTCGTTGCCAACCGCCACAGACCGCTGGGTTTCAAACAAATTAAAAGACTGGTGTTGCAAATTATCCAGTGATCCGAATTTGCATATTTCACCAACACGACCAAATTGGATCGCATGATATTCTTTGGTTGTGAGTCAAGACACCGACACCCTAGGTACCCTAATTAAAGTAGTTGGGTAATGGTTGTTGATTCCCCCAGTCCTATGGTAAAATAAGAGGTAACTTGACCCATCCTTAAATATGGAGGTTTCCGAAAGTAGGGGTACCCCTAAATCATCCATTTTTCGGATTTTCCACTATAAGCCTTCCATTTTTGGGGTAGCCATGACTATGGAAACCTCCATATGCGCACTGGGATGGTGATGGTCAACATCAGTAAACCAAGGTCTACTATAGGACCACCCCCAAAAAAGATAGAAAAATCAAATCCAATTGAAATACCCTCTGGTAGTTCAACATAGCTATGGAAAATCACCATTTTTAATGGGAAAATCCACTATTAATGGCCATGTTCAATAGCTACGTTAAATTACCAGAGGGTAGTGATAAACTAGATTTTTCAATACCTTTTTTTTTTGGGGGGTGATTTTGGAGGTTACTGCGTTTGTTACATAGTTAATGTTAGTGAGGCAATAGGATCCGCCATCCCCAAAATGGTTCTTAAAATGGATGGGACTGAAACCATCCATTTATATAGGTGTTTTGTTTTCATTGTTTTACTAACATTAATATGGATCTAGCCTGGTATATATCTATGGCGCATGTTTCTGTTTTTTGTGGTATATCTGCTAACATGTCTACTAGCATATGAGTAGAAATGTAATCTACCATCCATACTGGGGGTTACTATCGCATATGTATAGATTACGTTTCTATTTTTTTCGTGAGCTACTATAACAATGTCGCGCATCCATTAGTGACGTGCTATTGAATAAGGGCAAGTTGCTCTGAAAGTATTCCCTACGCATGTACAGTGTACCTTGGGATGGTACTGTCTAGTGGCAAGTGCTTTGTCGGAGTCGGAGTTGATTGTTCAGATCATTATCCGACATAGATCTAAACTATAGATCCGCTTTTTATGGGGATTTTCATGTAAAGCCCGATCGTCATGCTCGTGTTTGCTCATTCTTGAGACGGTTTCCCACTTTGTATCTCAGCCTTGCCGATTGCTTGATATGAACATTTCGTTGGTGTTACAAACAAATAGCCTGGTATTGAAATTATTTGAAATTGTATGTATACACATATACTCTACACATGACATATATGCAACATTATGATGACATATGTGCAACATTATGCAACTCTATGCATATATGCATAGATACGGTTATATATATATAATCTATATTTATACAATCATCATGGCATCCTGGAGTAGATAGAATGTTGAAATGTTAAACATATTCCCTCACTAAAAAGGGACTGTTTTTTGAACATCCTTTCCTCGCATACACTCTATCTACTTCCAGGTGTCTATCTACTTCGGGTATGTTCTATTCTATAGAGTATCTATCAATTATTATATATCTGTTTATATCCCATAGAATCAATTACTATAGTTATTTATCTATCAACTACTATAAAATATCAAATTCTATTTTTATATCTTTCAATTACTGTTGATTTTATATCCCATAATTCTTTCTCGTTCTTTTATATACATCATCTCCGCTGCTTCATGCAATTTCCTCCATGAGACCGAGGCTGCCTGCTCCATTTGGGGCAGCTCGGTCAGAAGTTGGTTGGGGATATCCCATGAGATATATGGGATCGGTAAATCATTGGTGACATATTGGTGGTTATTGCAGATATAACGGGATAATCATATCCATATGGGATATAATGGGATATATATATATATGTACATATATAAATATGGGATACTGCCGGATTCACCCAATGCGCCAGACAGCCGATTTCGTCTTTGAAGATTTCATGAGACGGTGCTGTAACGCCTTTCTACATACATACATACATGCATGCATGCATACAGACATACAGACATACAGACATACAGACATACATACATACATACAGACATGCATGCATGCATACAGACATACATACATACATACAGACACACACACACATCCAGACATGCATGCATGCATGCATACATGCATGCATTCATTGCATACATACATACAGACACACACATACATACATGCATGCATGCATGCATACATGCATACATGTATTGCATACATAGATACATACATACATACATACATACAGACACACACACAAATACATACATACAGACAGACAGACAGACAGACATACAGACATACAGACATACAGACATACAGACATGCAGACATACAGACATGCAGACATACAGACACACATACATACATGCATACATACATACATACATACATACAGACATGCATGCATGCATGCAGACATACATACAGACATGCAGACATGCAGACATGCAGACATACAGACACACATACATACATGCATGCAGACATACAGACATACAGACATACAGACATACAGACATACAAACATACAGACACACAGACACACAGACACACAGACACACAGACACAGACACACAGACATACATACATACAGACAGACAGAAAGACAGACAGACATACAGACAGACAGACAGACAGATATACAGACATACATACATACATATATACATACTTACATACATACATACATCTTCGTATATATATATATATGGGTAAATTATAACAACCTCACTGCGATCTCACTTAAATGATGGTTGCGATTTGGGGCAACCGTTCCAAAATAGCTGAACTTTTCAGATGAGCGAATCATTATAGTTTCCCCTCTTAAGTCCACATTTTGTTGATGGAAACGATGTTAAAAAAACCCTTTTCCCCATCATTAGGGGGTTCTATATATGTATATACATAAGGTGGTGCCCCCGCGGTTATAAATCGCACCCATTAAATATAGATTTATTTTCTATAAACTTTAAGTTGTTGGAATTTTGTTCACCAACTTAGCTAAGTCATCCAATTATGGAGCACCACCTTATGTATATATATATACACTGGTTGGTGGTTTCCAACATGAATTTTATTTTCCATTTCATATATGGGATGTCATCCTTCCTATTGACGAACTCCATCATTTTTCAAGATGGTTAAGTCACCACCAACCAGGTACATTGATATGCAAGATTCGTGTCGCTGAGGCATCCTGTCCGTGCTCTTTCGCAACGTGAGACAGGTGAAGCTGTCCCGGGAGCCCAGTGGTAGCCATGCCATGGTCACGACGTTGCGATGAAAATCAGATTGGGGGGGATGGTCATTAATCCCATAGTTCGGGATTTACCATAGTTAGTGTAATTCATAGGGATTTGACTTTGGAAATCCCCTGGATAACTACGGTGGTTATATACCAAATAGTACTTATAGGGAAACATACCAAAAAAACGATCTGGAAAAAAACTCGTTAGACATTTTTTTTGTACTTGTAGGGATTTACCCGGCCTGGCAAACATACAAAAAACGAACTGGAAAATTACCACGCTATCAATGGGTAAATCCACTATTTCTATGGCAATTTTCAATAGCTATGCTAAACTACCAGAGAGTATACCTATTGTTGTATCTCCTACTATATATATATAGTGTTATATGTCCAGATTCTCATGATGGATGACCATAGCCCATATTTAACCTGGTGTAACTTGACGGCACAGGTATGGTTTTGCATGTTTTTTCCAGGACGAGTGATTTGTGTCTCAGAAAAAAATGAATATTTTACAATATTTTCATATCAAATCTATATATGGCCCTTTTTTGCTATCTTAAATTACCAGAGGGTACACGTACTGGGGTGCTACACAATAGACATAGATGAAACCATCCTGAGAGAGTTGCGTTTTCGAACATCAGATACGCGTTTTCGATTGGAAGTGCAGGCCATGGGCTATGCACGGGTGTAACTATGAGATTTAAACCCATCAATTGGATTCAATTGGGATATTTTGTGCCCCTATAACTATGGCTTATACCCTCTGGTACACTAACATAACTATGGAAAATCACCAGGTTTAATGGGAAAATCCACTATGAATGGTCATTTTCAATAGCTATGTCAAATTACCAGAGGGTAACCACCTTATGAGTGGAACTGTACCCCGCAAATACTGCTGAGAAAATTGCCGACTGGATGTGACGAACTCGCATAGGCGATGTTCCCGTCCACAGGATAACTCTGTCCTGCCGACTGGATGATCGTAAGTTGGTATATTTGTTCCCGATATATCAGGATGATTTATATCAAGTTGATATCAACTGTTGGTATATTTGTTCCTATGAACTGGATGACCTGCCACAGAATATCAGCTTGAAACTAAGACTGTTTGAAGCCAAGCGACTGGTTGACTGTCAATTTTGCCAGTGAACTCCCCCAGAAGGCGCTTAAAAATCCCACATTACGACCACGTGGTTTTCAGACCGAGGTTTTACAGCATCTTCATTCTCAATCTCTTTGTCGCTGTCTCTTGGCGACTTCACTGGATGAGGCTTCACTGGATGAAAGAAACCGAAAGCTACGTAAGAAGCCTGTTTTTTCAATACACCATCCCCAAAAGTCACCATTCTTACGGGTTTTTTCACCCCAAATGGTAAATATTCTGTTTGGGGCATATTGGGACTAGGACAGACATGACAATATTCAATAGTATACAATTAATAGTGACATAGTTGGAATCACTGGATTACCAGTTTCACCATGATATCAATCCATGACTGGATGATTCACAGCAAAACTACCTGCGGTGGAGCCCTGGCCGTTTTTTTCGTGAGCTGAAGAGTTAGTGGAATATAGCCCATATATATATATCCAATATATATATATAATTATATATATAATATATTACTATACATAGTATTATATATGTATATATATATATACATGCAGGGGGAATACCATATCATTATATATTATACATATGTAGATCGTTAGCATATGTGGAACGATCAAAAGTGTCGCTTTCCCACAGAGTCTTCCACTCGATTTTGATGTTGCTCACCACTTCCCATGACCCTGCCATGATACCCTACCGACTGGATGGGAAATGTTTCATCCTTCAGTTTTTTTGCAAAAAATGGATGATTGGATCACACCAAATAACCATCCATAACCAGCAAAAAATGGAGTTTCTTGTGGACGATCAAAGATTTACCATGTTTTTTTTTTAATCAGAAACGGCCAGTTGGGTTGAGAAAGTAAGGATTCATGGGAAAACCGTTAACTGGTATTATACTGTATTATACCAGCTGGCATTATGGGTATATAATACCAACATAGATGTATTATGTATTAAATGTATTTAGTATGGGTATGGGTATATAATACCATTTTATTTTAACCCAACATTTATGTATGATACCAGTTGGGTTGAAATGGTATGACTTCAACCAACTGGATGGCCAGTTTCATCATCCTTTGCGATTTCAACGGGATTTTTTCCACTCAGCAGCTGACGATTTTTCGTCTTTTTTTATTGTAGGATATATCTAAGATTGGACATGTATTTAGGTGAGTGAATTATCATAATTTATCCAGATAGGTCAATAGATGTCAATAGCAAAGAGACTACAATTGGGATCAATTGGGTTTGTAGTTAGGGTAAAGCCCCATTCCATCGACCTCCTCATTCCCATTTTCAGGCACTGCCAGTGGCTTTTTTCGGCTGTGACCAAGGTGTGGTTAATGATCCCGATCCTGAGTCTTCACTGCCGATGTGACAACTACTACCAGTGCCAGGTGCGAAAGGATTCCAACAATGATGGTATCATGGGATGGGGGTATCAAGGCACAAAAATGCAGGCACATCATGGGGTAAATCCGGCTGCCCTACATGGTCATCGAAGCCTTCTCCAAGAATGCACGGCCGGTAAAAAAGATGCATCCGTCGTCTGATCTGGTGCATGGCAAGCTGGAGGGATGTGGCATGGCAAGCACGTCCTTTTCCAGTCCTTTTCCGCAGCAGAATCCGCCATGAATGGCCAGGGTTTGAGCGTCGGGTGCCATGAACTTTGATGGTCAATTAAAAACGTCCCTGCTAAAGTAAAGCACTTTGAAGTTGATTCCAGGTACCGCACTGATATGGGGGTTTCATGAAAAGGAGGATCCCCAAAACCATGGGTTTCAAAACTAAAATAGTCTAAGTTTGGATGATTTGGGTGTACCAACATTTTTGGAAACTTCCGTACGTTCAGGCTCTACAATCCTTTGCCCTGGACGGAAAAGCGCTGAACAAGTCACTCGGTTCACATGTGCGAAGTTTCGGTTTGGGTTTAGGCGCAGTGGGGTGATCAAAACAATTTCTGGATTATTTTGATGGGGATTTCATGATATCTAACCAACACAAATGATGGTACAAATGGGAATATCATTCACATATCATATAAAGTGGTTTGTAAACCAACTTAAGCTTGATGATGTTTTCTATGTCTGTATGGCGTGGACAATCATCAGTGACGAAGTGAAATGGCTAAACGGCCAACCATTTCATTTATATAAGTGTGATGCCATCATCCCCATGTTCACTCTTGTGAGTTGAAGTTTCATCTTGCGACATATGCAAGGGCGTGTAGCAAGGAGCCAGTGAATCAAGATTTCTAACTCTGTCCGTGGACTTTGCATAGGTTTGGATTCAAAATGGGTTTGTCAGTTTGTCCAAAAATCAGGTATACTGTGTACTTCAAAATATGCAATTTTGCTGGAGAAACAATGATAAAGCGTTGGAATGTAGGGTACCCCATTTTCACACAAACCCCACATATCCCCAATCTAGCATCCAGCAGACAGATGGAATGAGTGTATATACATGTGTATATATATATAATGTGGGTAAATGACAACGACCTGACTGCGATCTCACTGGAATAATGGTCAGTAAGGGGTCACGGGCAACTATCTCAAAATAGCCTTCTTTCAGATTAGTGATTTTTTGTAATTTACCCAGATATATCTAATAACATGATAAACCCAAGAAAAGGTCACAGTGGATATACCCAAGAATAAAGCTCTTGAAACCTAGTCACTGAGGTCTCCAACCCTTTGTGGCTTGAAATGCCATTGTTTCTTGCTTCAACACCAACTTGTTGATTAGATTTGTGAACTCAGACTGTAATTTCTTCTCACTTCAAATCCCAACCTTTTTGTGTCTTGGAGAATTAGAACCATCGGAAACAATCATCTTTTTTGAGGCTAACATCTGGCAATTTCTTGGTTTCAGGTGGCCAGAGCCCGCGCATTTCGAGGATCGCAAGGCCGAACCCATGGGCTGCGGCTGAGCGCAGCTGCGTTGAATGCCTCGGTGGAATGCTGCTTGATGTTTGTTGATGTTTGTTGTTTTTTGTTGATGATGATTCAATAAGAGCTCAATGATGATTCAATGATGATTAGATGACGATTCAATGATGATTAGATGATGATTTATTGATGAATCGATGATGATGATGATGATCATGGTGGTGGTGGTGGTGATGATGATGTTCTATCACACAAGTTTGACGTTACACGAACATTTTCTATGAACAGACTAATTAATATCTCCCAAACACATGTATTAATTTAGTGATATTTAGTGTGTTGTACCACATCACTACAGAATATATATATATATATATATAGATAGATAGACCACATTTTCTGTATATATATATATATAATATGAACATCTTGTTGTTTTAAGGTGACCTTGTGATCCGATTTGACTTCCTTCTCCGGCGCAAACGGGAGGTCCCCTATGAAGAGGAACCCTCCACAGCCAATGAGCTGATCGTTGGGAAGCTCAGTGGATCCGGTTCCGGTGGTTCCGGTGGAAGGTCGGTGGATTGGTGATGGTTGCAGAGAAGGTGGATGATGAACATTAATTAGCTGGTATTTATTATGATGATGATGGTTTCTATCATAATTAACCATCATGGTTATTATCACTATAACTATCATGGTTATTATCATAATAACTATCATGGTTATTATCATAATAACTATCACGGTTATTATCATAATAACTATCATGGTTATTATCATAATAACTATCATGGTTATTATCATAATAACTATCATGGTTATTATCATAATAACTATCATGGTTATTATCATAATAACCATCATGGTTATTATCATAATAACTATCATGGTTATTATCATAATAACTATCATGGTTATTATCATAACAATGGGATTGGTTATGATGATGGTTATTACCTGGGTTTGTTGAGTCGGTGATTAGCGGTTTATTTTCCCAATGGGGTGAATCCACCAGGACTGAGGAACCTATAAATGGATCATAGGATAATCCGGTTGGTGGTTTGGAACATGAATATCTATATATCTGGTTGGTTAATAGTGATGGTTAAAAATGTGGTTTTCATAGGCTATAAACCAACAACAATGGGAATATGATGGTGATCTGATTGGTGGTTTGGAACCATGGAATGGATTATGACTTTCCCACCATATATGGGAATGTCATGCTCCCAACTGACGAATTCCATCATTTTTCAGAGGGGTGGCGAAAAACCACCAACCAGATTATGATGAACATTGTGGATTGGTTATTGATTATTGCATGTTATTACCAACTAGTTGCAGGGTGATTTTTGAACCTCAGTTGGATGATCCACAGGTTATGAACCTATTGGTTAAACTGGTTATTACCAACTAGTTGCAGGGAATTACTGAACCTCAGATGATGAAGATCCACATGAACAAATGTATTCTTTTGGGTTGCCTTTTTGACCATCTAGAATGGGAATTGGGCTTGCTCAGGTGAGTCCGGGGAAGGATAGTTCCCCCCAAAGTTGATGCTGCTGCTGGAACTAGGATGAAATAGGCAATTTACAGAAAAAAAACATGGAAAAACAACATGAATAACATCGGGTTTACACCCAAACAAGAAGGTGTTTCACCAGCCGGTCGCCGTTGTTTCCGGTCCATTCCTTGGCACCTAGGACCACCCGGAGATAGAGAGCACTGCAAAGACGGGTTGCTGGGGCGGGCGCTTTAGGGGAGAACTGGCCGAAGATCGTTGGAACAATGGCCATGGAAAATCAGGAAAACCATCTACATGATAAGTTGCCTGATAAGTGGCTTAACTATGGTTTATGGTAGATATAACTATAGTTAATGGGGTTTATAAACCAACTTATAACTGGGGGGCACCATCCTGTATAGTCGTTGGGAAAATGAGATGAGATAAACCCACTTAGAACTGGGAACACCATCTAAATAACTCCAATAAAATGTCATTTTCGGTTCTTTGATCAGGGGTTGTTCAAGCCCACTAGGTAAATGATAGCAACTTTGGGGAAAACAATCCAGTTTAGCAATTTTGCAATTTGTGTTTTGCCAGTTTACCATTCTTGTACCTGGGCTGTTGGGAGCAACCCTGTTGATGGGATTCGGAATCCTATCTATAAATTGGTGTATGCTGGGACAAAGAAGTGGTTCAGCCGATCAAGCAGGACAAGCAGAAGAGTGAACCAACATTTACTTGTTGAGGAGAAAAAATGCTTCAGATCACTTCTTGTTTGGCACTGGAAATCCGAAGGTGTTGGTCCTTAAACTTTGGTCGATCAACTTGGGGGGAACCACTTGTGAGTTCTCAGTGACCACCACCTTTGCCAGTCAGCACACAGGTCAAAGTTCTGAGACCCAAATTAATGAGGTGAATATGGGGCACTGATGGTCGTGCCCCTTGTGCAGTCAGCCAATGTTGTGTGGAAAGGTACGATTAGGATACAAGAGAAATTTGTCGGATTTTGTTGGTTTCAATCATCAAGAAAGATATACACATTATTTTAGTTTTTCAAATCAGTGGTGACTCTTCTGTAACTTTTGGGGCAAAATTACCATGTCATTTGCCAAAAATACCGCCCTTCTATCTAGGGTGTTGGCAGCCCCGTGTAACATAATTAAACGATTTCCAGATGCCTATTTATCACATGATTTACCAACTATATCCTTGTTGATGGGGTGCTTTGTTTTTCTATGTTTGATTGGGATTGGAAGTGTCACAGGTTGCTGGTTCCAAATATGTCTAATTGTCCATTTCTGGAATGATGATTTCTAACTGATATTGTACCCTTTGGTAATCAAACATTGCAATTGAAGCCCCAGCTTTAGTTGGTTTTTCCATAGGAAAATCATCTGTAATGGGTGATTTGCCAATGCCGATTTTGATTACCAGAGGGTAGTCTCGAAAAGACGTGTTCAGATATAGCTTCGAATACCACCAGCTTAAACGTTGCCCAAGAAGTGGGACCTGGTTTTGTGACGACTTTTCTCTCGTCGCAGATGTGCTGCAGGACAACCACTGCATCAACTACCAGCACTAGTGAAAGCACGACTGTCCCCTGGCAGAGGGTTTCGGTCCTGAATGAACTCTCTGTGTTTCTGCGGTGGCCTTGCAATTTGCGGTATGTTTTGGCAGGCCAACAAATATACCCTGGCTATAACCAAACGTGGCTGGTTGGGAAATCCCTATAAATATGGAGGTTTAAGCTGGGAAAATCATCCGCAAGTGATACTGTATGGAGACGGTTTCATCCTGTGACTCTGGGTGTGTCCTTCAAGCTTGCTTACTATCCCACTGGGAGCCAAGTCTCTATATATGTATATATATATGATTATGTGATTTATCATGTTTTTCAAATTCTTATTTCTTGACATCAGTTTGTTCATCACAAGACTTCACTTTAGCCTCCGCCAAATCCCTAGAATTTTCGTTGCTATCCTCAAACCTTGGCCATGAAGAAAGCTTGGCTTAAACCATCATTAAAGAAACATTGAACACAGATAAAGACCCATAAATTTCATAAATAAGATACGGTGGGATTTATATATATGTATAAACTGTATATATATACATATATATATATACATATATATATATAGATAGATATAGATATAACTAACTTCTATGCAGCACGTTATTCAGTTTATACAGTATATCCAAACATCTCCCCATCAAACATGTTTTTTTCTAGCCTGAGGCCTCTGAGAAAAAGGAGCCGGAAACTGTGAAGCAAGAGGCCAGGAAATGTCCCCGGCAGAGCGAAAATCAATGGAGATTTCAATCACCAAACATGGGAATTCAAGCGGTAAGGAGTAACTGGAGCCCAGAACTCACAGAACTCTGACTACAAGATGTTACAAGCCAGGGTTCCGAAGTTAGGGTTCCTTTTAATGTGGGTTCGCCATTTGAAAAAAAGACTGCTTTGCATTTTCTAGCAGATATCTGGCAAACATTCAAAAATGAGGCTGTCGCCTTGGTTTCACACATGCTCTACACTCCAAAGCTCGGAACATCTCAGGTGGTACTCATGGTAAAGGTTACGGTTACATCAATTCTTCGCCCAGGCTTCAATGATTACAACCCCTCTCAAATTGAATCCCCAGTTTTGGGAAGATGAGCTGCAAGTTTCGAGGTGTAGACACCAATTTCGTCCATTGTCAATGTCCTATTGGCCTTAAAATGTCTGGTTGGTGGTTTGGAACCAGCCTGGGCTCAAAACCCTTCCAGCCCTTTGGGTGGCTGATCTTTGCGGATATTTGAGCGTTTTGGTCACATAGCCATGTCAAGTGAATGGGATCGAGTTGTGGCACTACATGATCTGTTCACACCCCATTGGAAGACGCTTTCTAAGGGAACCACTGTTTCTGTTGTCATCGACTGTCTTGTGAACACGGACTCTTTGGTAATGGGAACTTCTGTGCCAGATACCCAACGGGTCAGGTTATATGGGGATATTAACCACCAAGTCAGGGGCTGCCGTCGCCTTTCAGTCCTGGGAGCTGTCTTTGACTCGTCTTGTGACTTTGTGGACTTACTTGTCACTGACACCACTGTGGTTGTGGCCCATGGACTTTCTCCTGCCCGTGACATGTGTCGGTTTGTGGAATTGTGCGCTGGAATTTCTTGTTCGGGTGTTGGTCTGAGTGCTGCTGGCTTTGAGCACATCGGTAGTGTTGAGTGGCGTCCCCCGTTGGCTCAGTTGCATGCCGCATGTCACCCAGGCATCCCTGTGATCACTGGAGATATCAATGAGCCGAGCTGCATCCGAGATGTCCTCCAGAAGTTTCAGCCACCTTTCAGCTTGATGTCAGGCATTTCATGTCAACCGTACAGCTCAGGAGGATCTCAAGGTGGGTCCGAAGACATTAGGTCCAACACCCTTCCTGCCACAGTTAGATTGTGTTACCTATGTCAAAGTCCCTTGTTGATCATTGAATGTGTGACTCAAGCCAGGTCCAACCGTTTTGTGAGGTCAATTTTGCAGGCCCTTGAGAACCAACTTGGATATCATCTGGCCGAAATCACCTTGAAGCTTGAAGACAATTGGGCTGCCCGTAGATATCGTTGGTGGGTGATTGCCTCACATCCTGCAGTTGGACCGCTGAGTGTTCCTGACTGGCCAAAGAGCCCAGGACTATGCATCCGAGATCTCATGCCATACAGCCGCCAATGGCCAGCAGATGTGTTGAAGGAGCTTCAATTGACTGCGAGCGAAGCTCGCCAGTTCACTTTGGACGGCTCGAGTTTGAGAAAGTATGTCCTTCAACCAGATGGCAAATTGCCGACATGTTTGCACTCATGGGGATCTCAAGCTTCTGAATGTCCATGTGGCTGCAGGAGTTCTGGATTTAGTGACAGTCTTGTGCGCCAGCGAGGCATTTATGCACAGCTGCTCACAATGCAGCAAGAAGATGGCACCCCGTGGTACCGCCATTTGCACCCGTGTGAACTTGCACTTTTGAATGCCATGCCACCACCACCGCAATGGTTTTCTGATGAGCATCCGAATCTCAAACTGTGCATTTGTGCCATTGGGCAGCTTGCGTCGCCATTGCAGTCGGTTTGGGTAGGAGCCACTGTCATGCAGCACCTTCACAAGCTTTTGGATTTGCCTGCTGTTTCACCCCCTGCTCTTCTTCAGGCTTTCAAAGGGAGGTTGTTTGCATGTGCCAAAGATATGTATCCGAGCATTCCCAGCACCCCATCTTTGGACTTGTCTTGGGTAAACTTGATTCACATGGATGGCACCAGCATCAATGTTCAGGTTGGAATTGATACGACGTTTGCCGAATTGTGCCAGGCTGAGCTTGCTCTCACTCAGCAGAATCTTGATGGCAGTTGGTGTGATGCTTCCTCTAGGGAACCACTTGATGCCAATGACAAAATTGCTGGCCGATGCATTCGTGTGTTTCCCGATGTTACTGATGCCCCTGCCGATCCTACCAGGTTTGTCCCAGATAGCAGCCTTGAAGCCCAGATCACGACAGATGCAGATTTGTCCCCCAAGACACCAGATGCCATTTGGGTTCGTCGGTCAGGTGATCTTGATGTCTCTGCTGGAATGTCCATGGATTCTGTCCCTGACAAGATGCATGGACTTACGCATCTTGTCGGGTCTCAACTTGCTGGACTTTTGCCTCCTCTGGTCACTGATGTTGCTTACTGTAGTGCCCTCCGGCAATCAGTGGTCTCTGGACCTGCTCGCCTTGGAATTCTTGCCAATGAAGACACTGCTATGGCCGATGATGAACTCTCTCTGCATCTTCGTGCATGTTTGCAGCTTGCCGGACGACCTGACATTCAATTGTTGGACCCTTTGTTGGCTTTGGGTTGGTTGCGCGCTGGCGATGTTTGCAAAGCACGGGCTTGGCTTCAACAGTTTCCCTCTTTGTCCAGTGTTGTGTCAGCTGTCTTGGTGCAGTCACATTGGATTCCGGTCATGTGGACTGTTGGACTTACTGAGGTTCAGGTTACCCTGTGGGAGCATGTGGATACTGAGATTGATTGTCTCTGTCCTTTGCATGGTTTGATCAGCAGTGCCTGGGGTCGTCCACGGTTCAGCCTTGCTTGCACTCGTCGCACCTTTGGCAGTGGTTGTTGTGGTGCTGCAGTGGTTGCTTTCCTTGCGTCCAAACTGCTTTCCAAGGACTTGCCAAGGACTGAGGCTGACTTGTTGGATTTGCACACGGAGCTCAAGTGCAGCTTTGCTGCGGCCTTGCATGATGTTGAGCAGGTGCCTAAGCCTTGGTGTTGGGGTCTGGGACAACTTGATGTGTTTGGGTTGACTGCTGCACTTCTTCAGACGCATGGGGTCCCGGCTGCCCAAGCATCACTTCGTGCCAAGCTTGTGGTCCAAACCTTGGGCAAGACAGAGGTCAACAAGGCAGTCCAGGGCATTGCTCCTTGGAAATCCCTTAAAGCACTGGCCAATTTGCAGAGCCCACCTTTGCAGTTGGTGTTACCAGATGAACAGCATCAACAGACACTTGCCAAGCCGCCGGCCAAGCCCAAGAAGGCCTCTAGTGCCATGCAGAAGCTGATGCTCACCAAACCTGCTGACATTGACCCTGGCAAGCTTGTGATTGCCCCCGGTTCTTTCCGGGCCGGAAATGATGACCCTGTTGGGCAGTTGCCCTTTTCTGCGGTTGGACCTTTGGCCACTGGACTTGCTTTGGCCACCATGCAGGAAGCCCAGCAATTTCTTGTGGCTGGACAGACCTTGACACATGAGGGTTTGGCTTTACTGATTGTCAATCCACCCAGTGAAATCCTGACCAACCTCCAGTGGTCCAGCATCCGTTTTGCAGCGAGATGTAGCATGAACCATGAGCCGATGTTGTTGCCTGGTATCCTTGTCCAGCTTGGTCGCAAACCTGTGTTCCCGTTCCATGCCAAGAACATGCCAGCGGTTGTCTCAGCCGAAGTCGCCTGTGCCCGCATCACGGTGTACCAGGATCAGTGGGATGGGGATTGGGAACAGTTTTCGTCCAGGCCAGTCAAACGAGTTTTGGACTTGCTGCCTTGTCTCCACACATGTCGCCAAGGTGTTGGCTGCTCTTGTCCTGGATGGCACCCTGGTGAAAATGTCTCTCATGATGCGTTGTTGGACGTGTTTCGCAGACAGTTCATGTCAGATGCTGGCCGACCGGTCAAGTGGGACGTCGCTACTCACTTTGCAGTGTTCATCAGGTATGCCAAAGACCTTGAATCTGCAGTTTTGGGTCTGAGTGGGCTGCATGGAGTGTACATTGAACCCAAGACCGAAGATGCCTTGAAACCCCACATGGATTTTCAGGTGGTTTGGTTGCCTCAGTTGGATTTTGCCGAGGCCTCTCACCGTGCCAAGCTTGAGCCTCATTGTTTGGGTTTAGCCCGGACTGGCAAACGATATGGACTCAGGGTTACCACCGCCCACTTCCAGCAGGTCTTCACATCAGCCAAACCTGAAGCGGTGTACCTTGCTCCAGGTAGCAGACGGTCCTTTCTGTGCGGCCCTTGGCCTTTTGGGTCCGATCGCAAGAGCATTGCCAAGATCCTTGCTGCCAGTGGCTGGGAAAGCAGACCGCTTCAACCAGTCCAACATGTTCCAGGGGGCTTAATGTGGTCTGTGCAAGCCTTGGTTGACCCACCCAGCAATGTCTTAGCTATGCAGCATGGGCAGGTAGTGATCACGAGCCAAGACACCAATCCCCCTGCGGCCAACAATGCTCAGGACATCGTGGGTCATGCCAAAACGGTCCAGCTCTGTAGCACAGGTGAGCCTGCGGTCGATCCTTGGCTGACACAGGACCCATGGTCCAAGGCCATTGCTGCAGTGCCAACACCGCAACAAGCCCCACCAACCACCCATGTGTTACATGAGATGGAGCAGCGGTTGGAGCAAAGCCTGCTGGCCAAGATGCAACCTGCTGTTGAGCCCATGGATGTGGACAGTCAGGAACAGAGGATGCAGGCCTTGGAGCACCAAGTTCAACAACTGGCTGGCCGCCAGGGCCAACTTGAGGCCACTGTCCATGACCACCATGCCCAAAACACGGCACAGGTACATTCCTTGCAACAACAGATGGTTGCCCAACTTGAGCTTCAGTCGACACAGATGCAGGGCATGTTGTCGGACCAAATGTCCCGCATTGAGGCCATTTTGTCGAAGAAACCAAGGACGGAATGAGGGGGAGGGGACCCTTCGGTCAAGCCCAGACCGAGGGTGACCCCATGGACTTTTCGACCAATCCGGGCGTTCGTTTCACTGATTATGTTGTTCCTGATGTGCCGTGTCGGAGAAGCAAAGAAGCCAGGTCCCCCTGAAGATGCAACGTGGTCGCTTGGGATTTGTAATCCTAGTGGATTACAGGGAAAACATGCCATGTTGAGCCAGGTGACCACAGACATTTTGGCCGTCAGCGAAACCCATTTGAGCAAGGCTGGGACTCGACATTTGTCAGCCAGTCTCCGTTCCACACGTTCCCATTTCAAACATGTTCTGACTGGTGCCCCGCTGCCCCAAAGAACCTTGTCCAGTGATGCCGGTCTTTGGTCTGGTGTTGCCTTTGCTGCTGCTGTCCCTTGCCGCACCATGGCAGTCCCATGGCCTGAGGATCTCTATGAAACCAGTAGGTTGCAATTTGGCTCTTTCTACACCCCCATGGCTTGGGTGTCGGGCGCAGTGGCCTATGGCTATCCTGAAGGAAAATTGCATCCACAAGCTCACGAGCGGACTGAGGCCATCTTGGACTTTGCCTTCGAGCATCTGCGTCAATATCCTGGCCCTCGGTTTCTGTGTGGTGATTGGAATTTCACAGTGGACTCTCTTGCTGTGGTTTCTAAGTTGTCGTCGGCTGGTTGGATTGATGTTCAGGATCTGCTTGCGCATCGTACTGGAGCCCCTGTTCGTCCTACTTGCAAAGGAGTCTCCAGGAAGGACTACATGTTCTTATCACCTGAACTTGCTCGGGCCTTCCTGGACTTAGTTGTCTGTGATGAGACTTTTGCTGATCACTCAGTTTTGGTTGCGCGGTTCGCGGGTGGTCCTGTTCACCTTGAGAGGTTTGTTTGGCCGTGTCCTCAGCCCGTCCCTTGGACTCAGGTGTCTTCTTTGTCGGACTCCGTTCAGTTTGCGGCACCTGCTGACCCTACTGAAAAGTATGCTGAGCTGTGGACTCTGAAACTCCCTGACACTTGGGTCTCATCCATGAAAGGCAGAGGTCAACAGACCAAACCGTGTCGGAAGATGCATCGCCAAGCCCCTCTGCGTGCCAGTAGGGCTCATGAAGTGCAGCCTGCTTTCTTTGGATTTTCTGCCGTCCATGCCAAACAGTTCAAACAACTCCGCCGCCTGCAAAACTACTGCAGGTGGGCTGAAAACCGGGCGGCTGTTGGTTGTGCCAATGTGGAACATGGTATTGGACTTTGGACTTCCATTCTGCGGGCCCCTGGATTTGCGCCCTCCTTTTCTGCTTGGTGGCCTACCCGGCGTTACATCTGTCCCCTGGATCCGGTGGAAATCCCGTTGCATTGCCCTGTTCTCGGAGTTGCCAAGCAAATTTTTGAGGCGGTCCTTGCTGAGGTCAGGTTGCTTGAACAACGACTCCAACAAGCACGGGCTACACACAGGAAGTACCAGCATGACCATGATCGGTCCTTGATCTTCCGTGAGGTCGCCCGACCTACCGCTGCCCCAGTTGAAACCCTGATCCACTCGGTCAAGACCCAGGTGATTGAGGTGGATGTCCATGATTGTGCTGTGGTGTTTGACGGTCCAGTTGACCTTGATCCCCAAATGCCCATCTGGATTTCGGGCCAACCAAAAGAGATCATCCATGCTGATCATGACAAAGCTTGGCTCACCGATGTCGATGATGTTGAGCCTCGGGCTCAGGTGACCCAGCGCCAGGAACTTGGGGATCTCCAGGCCATTTTTGAGGCTTTCCACACCCAGTGGAAACAGCGCTGGTGCCGACACGACAATCTTCCTTTCACCCACTGGGATGCTGTAGTTGGATTTGCCCAACGTGTCTTGCGACCATGCCCTGTCCCTCACTTGTCAGTCGATGCCGCCCTCATCCAAGCTGAGGTGCAACGGAAAAAGAAACGTTCTGCTACAGGGCTGGATGGTGTTAGCAGGGATGACCTCCTGCAGGCTGATGGACCCACACTTCAAAGCCTTGCTAGTCTGTATCAAAGAGCTGAAACTGATGGCTGCTGGCCAGAGCAGCTTCTGGCTGGCAAAGTGCACTCCTTGGCCAAGACAGAATCAGCCGCCACAGTGAGCCAATACAGGCCTATTACGGTTTTTGGTTTACCGTATCGTGTTTGGTCCAGTCTTCAATCGAGGCATTTGCTGCAGTGGGCTGAGTGTTGGGTTGATGATGGAGTTTATGGCAATCGCCGTGGCCGTCAAGCGTCAGACTTGTGGCATTACCTTTTGCAGCAGATAGAGCATGCCTATGCCTCTGGATGTCCGCTGAGTGGTGTGTCGGCTGACCTTGAGAAATGCTTCAACTGCATCCCCAGGTTTCCTGCGTTGTGCATGGCGGTGCTTGCTGGAACACCTCACCAAGTCACTACTGCGTGGGCTGGTTCACTTGCCGGAATGTGCCGCCATTTCAAAGTCCGAGATTCCTTTTCAGCGGGTTTTCTGACCAGTACTGGCTTGGCTGAGGGATGTGGTCTCAGTGTTTTTGGCATGCTGTTGGTGGATCATCTGTTTTCGTGCTGGATGCGTATTCAGGCCCCTGCCATCTCCACCTTGTCCTATGTAGATGATTGGCAATGCCTCACTTGGGATCCTGAAGTTGCTGTCCATCAACTTGCCAAAATTGAGCAGTTTGCTGCCATGTTGGACCTGACTGTTGACAAAGCCAAAACCTTTGGTTGGTCCACTGATGCGTTGGTGCGGGCACAGCTCCGTGGTGCTGGACTTTCCGTTTGCCATCACGCCCGGGAACTTGGCGGTCACTTTGGAATCTCCCGCCAGTACACCAACCGAACTGTCCAGCAGAGGATTGCTGGTCTTGATGACTTCTGGCCTAAGCTTGCTCAAAGCAAAGCCAGATATCCCGCCAAGATCTTCATGCTGAGGGCTGTTGCGTGGCCCAGAGGCTTGCACGCCATCCCTAGTGCACCTCTGGGTGACAATGTCTGGACTCAGTTGCGAAGGAGTGCTTTGAAAGCACTTGGATGGAAGCGACCTGGTGTCAACTCTTTTATCCTTCTTGGCCTGGTGGAGTCGTCTGTTGACCCTCAGTTTCTTGCCCTGCTTTGGACTTGTCGTGCTGTCCGGTCTCAATATGCAGGCGATTTTGGCTCTGCTATGCTGGCCCCTCTGGCACATGGCTTTTTGGACTTGCCCCCTGCGACTCTGGTTGCCGTTGTGTTGGCGCGATTGCAACATGTTGGTTTGTCGGTGCACTTGGGCGGGCTTGTTGCCGATCGGTTTGGTAAGTTTTGTCTGCACACTACCAATCCTGGCGAGGTTGACCTGCGTCTGTCTTGGGCTTGGACTTCCTTGGTTGCCAGCAAGGTCTCTCACCGTGCTGAATTTGCAGGTCTGGCCTTAGCAGACCCAGCATCCACCAAACGGGCTCTGCATCAGTTGGGGCCGGATGACCAGGCCCTTGTTCGCCTTGGACTTTCAGGCGGCTTGTTCACTGAGAGCTACAAGGCCAAATGGACTGACCAGACTGATACCTGCATCTGGTGTGGGCTGAAGGATTCTTTGTATCACCGGTATTGGGCTTGTCCGCAGCACCAAGATCTCAGAGACCAACTTGCCCCTGATGCACAGCAAGTGATTGACTCAGTCCCTCCTGCATTGGCACTGCGTGGTTGGGCGCTCCATGCCCCTACTTGGCCTGCCTGGGTTCAGTGTTTGCTTGACCTCCCTACGTGTCCTCCTTCCCCAGCAGTTCAGTTCAAAGCTGGTATCGTCAATCACGTTTTTACGGATGGGTCTTGTTTGCATCAGTCGGATGCTCGCTTTCGTGTCGCGGCCTGGGCTGCTGTGCTTGTGCCTTCTGAGCGTGAGACCTGGACTCCTGGTTCCTCCACTGTCCTTTGTGCTGCTGCTTTGGCTGGACTTTGCCAAACGGCGTACCGTGCTGAACTGTTCGCGGTTGCCTATGTCTTGCATTGGGCCTCTTGCCAGGGTGTCTCTGTCTGTGTCTGGACTGACTGTCTTGGGGTTATTAACCGATATAACCTGACCTTTTGGGGATACAAACGGATCAATGTCAATGGGGTTAATGCAGACTTGTGGCAGTGGATTCAGCAGTCCGTGGATCGGCTGGGCCGTGAGAAGATTCAACTTCGAAAGGTCCCGGCGCACCGCACTCTGCAAAGTGCCACCAGCAGACATGAACTCTGGATGTTTTATCACAACAGTTTGGTCGATCGGGCTGCCCGAGTTGCCAACCAAGCTAGGCCCGCAGCCTTTTGGACGTTGTGGGAGCGACATGTGCATGCTTCTGGGGCGGCTGCCCTCATTTTTCGTCAGGTGAGTGCGCTACATTTGGGGGTTGCCAGAAGACATGTTCGGCATGCCAAAGCAGATGCTATGCCAGCACCAGTTGCCGAACCTCGACAGACTCGACAGTTTGAGGTGAAGTTTGACTTGAAGGGGTGGCAAGGACAGCCCTTGCCCACACTGGCCCGCCTGTTTGGCGATGCTCATGTGCAACGAGCCACCCGCTGGTTTCTCGCACGACTGGCACAGGGTGATTCATCTACGGTTGTTTGGGTGTCGTTTGTACAATTGTATATCGACTATCAATTGTGCTGGGGCAATGCTGGACCTTTGCGGGTCAACAACACCTGGGTTGACGCGGCCACCAGGCCCTATCTCGCGGCAGAGGACTACACATTTCGTCAAAGGGTGCACTGGTTCAGACAGATGATCAAAGGGTTGGTCAAGGAGGCCGGCATTGTCGCAGCCTTTGCGCAATGCAGGCCCCGTTCTGAGGCGGTGCAAACATACATGCAGTCGATTTCTTTGCCATGGTGTGGACATGCCTTGCAAGAGGTTGATGCATGGCTTCTGCGAAATCTGGAAGGTCCTTGTGTCAGAGAAGGGAGCAGTTTGTTGAAACTGCCATTGGCGTCGAAGAGCCGTCGAATGGCAGTGTGACCCAATTGCGGTCGGGAACGGGTCGAATAGGCTTCGCTCCAGCAACCGAGCAAGTCGACAGACCGAAAATGTGGAAAATGTGGTGGTTTGGAACCATGGAATTTTATTATTTTTCCATACATTGGGAATAATAACAAACCCCAACTGACTTTAACTCCATCATTTTTCAGAGGGGGTAGGCGAAAAACCACCAACCAGATTATTATTAACCATCATTAACCATATATTAACCATTGAAATCCCAACTGACTTTCATATTTTTCAGATGTCAATGTCCTATTGGCCTAAAATGTTGTACCCAACTCATACAGTACTTCAACGTATAGATCGCATGGACATCCCCTGAATAGGATCCCGGACTGCGAAACCAGAATCTGGTTGCTGGAGTAGCAGCGACGGAGGTGAAGTTGGGGGGGAAGAGGTTGGAGGGGCAGGTGATAGACCCAGATCTGGAGGATTTATATAGGTGTGGGATTGATATGGGATGATATCGGCTTGTGAAATTGAGGGAAAATGCCATAATCCAGCCACTTGATCATCATGAATTACCAATGGTAAGTACCCTCTGGTAAACTAACATAACTATGGAAAATCACCATTTTTAATGGGAAACGTCACTATAAATGGCCATTTTCAATAGCTATTTTGACATAACCAGAGGGTACCTCATGGTCAACGTTTTCTAGTGGGAAACCGGGTTCTGCTATAAACCACTACCACTCGTGGTAGGTTGATTTTGCTGGGTTGCCCACATCATAATGATTAGAATGGATAAATATGCATGGATAAATGATGATAAATGACCAACCCCAACCAATGGAGTAATGCGGTTATTTCACATGGTTATATAAAACAATGCCATAAACCAACTAGCCATGACTGGGAATGGTTTTTTAACCACCTATTAAAATGGTGATGACTGGGGGATGGTTTATGACATTGTTTTAACCACATTAAATGGTGGATTTTGGAGCAAACCACGTTTGATGACCGAAGGGCCGAAGGGTGACTATGGTAACTTATGGATACTTATGGTATTTGGCCGTAATGGCATCACTGTAATATATATATATATATGGGTATCACCTGCAGTTGGGGATGGGGATAAATGGATAATTACCCATTACCCACATTTACCCATTGGGCACCTCATCCCCCGCAGGCTCCGAAGCCTGCGGAGCTCGCAGAGGTCAAAGCGACTGCGCCGGCGCCGGCGCCGGTGCGCGGAAGAGAAGGGGCCGGGTGGTGCGTTTCGGGTCTTCGTGTGCGCTGCAAAAATGGTGATTCAACGGTGGATTTCGGAATCGCGAAGTTGATGTAGAACTGCAATTTCACTTGGGTTTATAGATGTTTATCTGGTTGGTGGGATAATCCTTCCCATTGACTTTCATATTTTTCAAGATGGTTAAAACCAGCAACCAGTTTTAGTAGATATATCATGATATATCGATAGTTCATGGGGGCTGAAGCAATGAACATAACTGGGTGGCCTCACCTTGTAGCATGTAACTCATGGAACTGTTTCCCTATCTTTCTAGCACTCTACAGTAGATTTCCCTTTGCTCATCAAACACTGGAACATGGCCCAGTTTTTTCATTTCTAGGTGACCTATAGCTTTTAAAACTTTTCATTTCTAGGTGACCTATAGCTTTCCATTTTCAATAGCTTTTTGTATGTTTACCAGAGGGGTATTTTAAGTGACAACCACAGTACCAGAGTTGTGACACTTAGCCCAACCAGAAAACCGGGGTAGTCGGGTGTCTGGTTGATGTTGTCATGGACCAATGACAGGAAGGGACCAACGTGCAAGCAGCCAAGGAGAGCGCGTGGGTGGCAGAAGATGTTCCTAAGATTTCCGAAGTATAAAGATACGCCGATATGTCTATGTACATCATCAGAGGCCTATGCAAATTGGACGGATCTTATAACCAAGGTTTCAAATCGGACACCTTCCATTTACCCACCAAACATGTGAAGTTTACGAAGCTTCGAGGGATGCGAAGGGTTCGAAGATACTCAGTGTCAAGGTATGAATTGGTGACTTGACATCTTTTTGGTTTTCCATCCCATTTAGGATGATTCTTCCATTTTCTTGGGGTTTGAAACCATCGATCACTTCCAATAGCGAATGGCGCGTTTCGCAGTGTGTTTTCGTTCTAGCCTGGCGACTGCTAAAACGGGGCTTCGTGGATGGCCATCAAAAGTTTCCGGCCGCATTGGTCATGTTGTCAAATCATCGATCCTTATGTTTGTCAAAATAAAACATGGTACAAATTGTGCCATTGTTGTACCCAAAAGAAGGCAGGATATTTTGTCAAATCATCGTGGCATTCATCGCGGCGTTCGTGGTTGTCCAAAGCGCTATGAACATGATAGATCATGCTAGATATGGTTTCTTAAATGGAAGACACCTAAACCAGAAAACGTTGTGCTGTTTTCATTTCCCATTCTGGGGATGACCTACCAGTGTCAGGTGACCCATGGTGACCCCCCCGATATAAAAGGTCTATTCAATGGCCACTTCAGGTACAATCGAGCTACAGTACCATATAAAATATATAAAGTCCAGATTTTTTTCTGGTGATATTCCCTAAAAAATGGGCCTTACGAATTTCGGTAGCTCCATTTTTTTCGGTCCCCTGAAATGGCCATTGATCTAGGGTTGAACCACTAATGAGATCTCACCAGTTATCATTGGGTCACCTGACTCCGGGGCTGAAATCCCCATTTTCCCATCAGGACCTTGCAGAACAAACGCAGCAAGCGCAGCAAGTGCAACAAGGGCAGCAAGCTTTGCTGCAGAGGTGCGCCGGCAGAAACTTCAGGGTAAAATTCGGGTAAAATGGAGAAATTGGTGACCATGTTTTTTTAAAAAAAATCAAAAAAATGTGAGAGCAATGGTTTTTGGGGTACCACAATTTGACGGAAAAAACGGCGCCCAAAATGAATAAATATGTCAAGTGCATGATCCATCGAGGGGATCATCTCGATGTTTTTTGAACTTGGAATGGTAGAATGACAACTCATTATATATATATACTGGTTGGTGGTTTGGAACATTTTTTATTTTTCCATATATTGGGAATAATCATCCCAACTGACTTTCATATTTTTCAGAGGGATTGAAACCACCAACCAGTATATATATATAAATAAGTAAATCTACTGCTTGGTGGTTTGGAACATGAACGGATTATGACTTTCCCATCATATTGGGAATGGAATAATTAATCATTCCAACTCACTCCATGATTGTTCAGAGGGGTAGGCGAAAAACCGCCAACCAGTCGATGTTTTCCGCTAAAAAGGATCCCTGATTTCATCCAATAAAAAAGTGGTCCCAAGTATCCCACAGTGGTCACCAGTACAGAATCCAGCAAAACCCCTTGTTCAATGAATCCATCAATCCCAATTAATCTGTTACTGCACTTAATCCATCATTTCGTATGATCGATTTAAAATCATCTAAAACCATCTACAACTAATTACAATCGTTCAACATTATTTAAAGTCTAAAGACATCTGAAATCATATCCAAACTAATCTAAGATCATCCAACATCATCTAAGATCATCCAAAATAATCTAAGATCATCCAACATCATCTAAGATCATCCAACATGATCCAAGATCATCCAAACTATTCTAAGATCATCCAACATCATCTAAGATCATCCAACATCATCTAAGATCATCCAAACTAATCTAAGATCATCCAACATCATCTAAGATCATCCAACATCATCTAAGATCATCCAAACTAATCTAAGATCATCCAACATCATCTAAGATCGTCCAACATGATCCAAGATCATCCAAACTATTCTAAGATCATCCAACATCATCTAAGATCATCCAAACTAATCTAAGATCATCCAACATAA
>Ga0126342_10001325_pt1 | contig 34225 bp, 32 predicted proteins | sample Cyp1metagenome_FD_92528 | JGI IMG/M metagenome (GOLD analysis project Ga0126342, IMG submission 92528) | Coral microbial communities from Lord Howe Island, Old Settlement Bay, Australia - Cyphastrea 1 metagenome | ecosystem: Host-associated > Invertebrates > Cnidaria > Coral ...
AGTACTAGTACTAGTACTACTACTACTACTACTACTACTACTCTAGTAGTACTACTACTACTACTACTCTAGTAGTACTACTACTACTACTACTACTACCTACTAGTACTACTACCTAGTACTAGTACTAGTACTAGTACTACTACTACTAGTACTAGTACTAGTACTAGTACTAGTACTAGTACTACTACTACTACTACTACTACCACCTACTAGTACTACTACCTAGTACTAGTACTAGTACTAGTACTAGTACTAGTACTACTACTACTACTAGTACTAGTACTAGTACTAGTACTACTACTACTACTACTACTACTACTACTACTACTACTACCTACTACTACCTACTACTACCTACTACTACTACCTACTACTACCTATACTACTACCTACTACTACCTACTACTACCACTACTACTACCTACTACTACCACTACCACTACCACCTGATACTCGCTGCAGGACGGTCCGCTCCCACACCCAGCCGCGGCCAGCCCATGTATTTTGTGGCTCTGCCCCTGAGACGGTGGCGATGGTGTCGTGGCTCTGGCTGGGCGAGGAAGATTGAGGTTCAACAATCATTACTGCATATCGCACAAGGATGACGTGGCCAACGACGGGACACCAATTAATCCAGCTACTCGTACGGAGATGAACAGTGTCCTGGGATTACTCGCAGACACTGCCAACATCCCTGCAACAAATGCAGCGTTGCTTGAATTCAGTGCATACGATAAGTTGCCTAAGATCGCAGTCAACCGTGCCTTCGAACTGTTGAATCGAATGGCCACAGCCTTTGCCAGGGTTCACTCTTTGGGAAGCTCTGCCAGGCCGAAAGGAGTAGTTGAGGCTGCAACAGGGTTCCGGTGCTGGGTTTGAATGGAGCCCTGGACAATGATCGGCAAGTGTGTTACAGGTACGCCAAATTGATGAGCTTGCAGGCCATAGCCCAAGCACAATTTGCATTCTACCTGCCCCATCTTCTCTAGTAGAATTTCTGGTTCCCCCAAACGGTTGTAACAAAGTCTTTCAGTCTGTTGTTTTTCTCGCTGTAGGGCAAACCAAACCCCGGGAAAGAAAAACACAAACACATTTGCTTACAACTTCGTCGTGGCCAGTAGAGTTGTTTTTGGGGTATCCGTCAGTTAGAGACTGTGCCATGTTGTTTGATGTTGTGACAGAGAAAATTTGTACCAACAACATCTTGGAGATGATATCTTTTGACAATTCGACTATCCCACTACTATCATCTACTATCCATCATCATCAAGAATTGAACAACTTCACCATTGGGAAATTGATGGACAAATATTGGGATTCCAATGCGTTGACGTGCCGGCCCAGTAAATTTCCATGTCATCATGGGCCCACGGGTCTAAATCTATGTACCATGAAACCCCAATCATACCGCAAGGTGGTGCCCCCCAGTTATAAGTTGGGTTATAAACCATGTAAGTATAGATATGTATATATATATAATTATATATGCCATAAATAATAAGGCCTAGAAGTTGGAGTTATGTGAACCCCAACTTTGTGTTCTCGAACGGGGGCACCACCCAAGGTGCTTGTTTCCACCAAGTGAAACCTCCCCAGGAAACACACCGATCTTCGGGATCCGTCCAATTATGTTCCTGGCGCTGCACGGAATCGAAGGTGTTGAACTAACAGAAACGCGGGATTTACATAGTGCAAATGGTGACTTCACTTGGGGAAAATATGAAAATCTACTGAAAATGTGAATTTCACTAAGGTAAAGTAGGGACATCACTTGAGGAAAATGGGGATGTAACAACGGCAAAATGTTTTTTTTGTTACTAGGGAAACCCGACCATGATAGAACCAACAATAGACAAATGGGTGCTGCCAAATTATTGTCATGTGAATAGAATTGAATAGGGGTCATGTGGATTAACCAATGGATTTAGGGCAAACCACTGCAATTGCATGTGGGATAACCACAGTGATGGGATTCACAAGCATGAGGCGGGTGTGCATTCAACGGTTGCTCAAAGCATCCCTGGTTGATGGGAATTCGGCCAGGCATATTTAATCTACCCAGTCTGGTTTGTTTTCTGATGTTTTCTGTACCTTGACTCTTAGTTGAAAAAGTATGAACATTATTTTGGGCACATTTAACCAACATTATCAAACTTAGACCCCCATATTATGTCTTATTCTGGGATCAATGGAGGTCTAGGTATGAGACAACGTGGTGGCCGCCGCCAAGTGGCAGCTTGATGAAAATTCCATGGCCGAGCAGGGATGGAACCACCAAGCGACCAATGTTTTGAAGTGACTGGATCATGCATTTTGTTTGCAAATAAATCACACGGATTTTGCAAGTATAAAGTATGTGTTGGCTGTGTTGGTTGATTTTGTTTGTCAATGATCCAGTTCAAGCCTTGTCAGATGAAACAAAGAACTGATTTGGTCCGGCAAGGGCTGCACAACGCTTTGATTGGATAACACTTTAAGGATTTGTCACCAGTGCATCTTCTTCATGGACTCACCTGTGGTGATGTGGTTTTGACTACCATTTTTTTGTAATCAAACATGGCGTGCAAAAGTAAGCCGCCATTGAGTTCGATGATTTTCCCAACAAACTAAGCCTCCAGTTATTTTTAGGGAAGTTCCCATTTCCATGTTCGATTTTTCTGGAGGGCATTTGTTTGCTCACGGTTTTGGAAAAGGTTGATTTGATGAAGCTGATTCACAGCTAAGTGCCACATCTTTGTAGAGCAGCCCTATGGTTCATACAGTTTGCCAGATTGAAATGCATAGTTTTGGATTGACATATTATATATATATATGAATAATGTACAACAATAGATAACATGAATAGATAACAGTACAGATAACAATAGATAACACTAGAGAAAATATAGATAAGATATATTTGCCTATAGACTTTCACATCCCCTTGGTGTTTGAGGTCATCGCCACCATTACTCGAGGAGGGCCGCGGGCGTTGTTCAACCAGATTTGGGATGATCGAAAATGAGTTTTTGGGGCTGAAACCACCAGCAGTTTTGCGGATGAAAAAAAAAGCCCATGACGGATCCTAATGGTGCTGCCATTTTTGGTAACATGGATGCCATCAATACACCCCAGTCATGTGAGCATATATACAGAAAACCATGGATCCTATGGGTTATATAGTACAGCTTTGGACATTTGCACAGGGAAAATCAATGTGAAACCGTGAAACCACTAAAAGATGAGGCCTTTGAAGATGAATGAGACAATGAACATTGCAATGCTGCAGCTGGGATGTGGCCACCGGGCCGACATACAGTACTAGGAACGTGCCGTAACTGGGTTGGATGCCGAAAAGAAGCACCCTACCATACAATGATGGTCAGTTTTGGGAAGGCAGCAAGCATAATGCAGCATTGGATTGTCTTTTTTTCCTTTTGTGGTGGGAATTGATCCAGATACCTAAATTTCATTCAATTTCATTCAGTTTCTGCATCTGGGTTTGTCGAAAATGCATGAAAATGCAAATACCCCCAGAAACAGGCTTGGTTATCAGAACTTCAACTATCAAAATTGCATTTTTTTGGTTTATACCCAGCCTTTCGGTATACAGTGCCACATTTCCAAGTGCCACGTCATTTGTTGATGCTGAACTAGCCAGTTCTATCGCCCAGATAAAATGGTTGGTTCATTGTACTCCTTATACACATCTTCATTTGGTTTTGACATATTTGTTTTTGATTGTTTTTCTTAATGATTAGGTCCACATATGTCCAAGAATTGGATCAAGGAAACATTTGCAGGAACCCCTATATGTACATATATGTCATGTATTGCCAAAAAAAAACAATTTCCTGTCGACCTTCGCAACAAAACCCATCCAATGCTGGCTGGTCACAGCAACCCCCTGCAGGATATGTGCCCCGTTCAGATGGCGGTGGCAAATCCGGAGGCTCGCGGGTTTGTTACCTAAAAGTGGGTTTGTTTGAAATAGGGAAACTCAAAATCCATCAAGACTGAATGGAATTATTATATAATAAAATATGTAGATAAATATATGATACAGTATAATATTAAATAAATATATATATATTTAATATAATATATCTAATATATAATATATTATATATATATATTATATATATATATATGTATATTCATGCGCACATGTGCTCGAAGAGGTTCAAAGATTGTTTGTGATCGCATACGTTCAAGGTTTGTCTATGATCCAGCAGGTGCCAATCAATGCGGAAAAAAGGTTGAAGTTTGCAGCCGAGTACTGGACGGATATGCCATGATATACACATTATGTGTTTTTTTTCTTTTGGGGGGGTGGTCCATTTCATAATGTATTGCATATCCATTATGGTACTCGTATACTGTATCTCATTTTGTGGCCATATCATTCGGATTATACTGTATATGATGGGGAAAACACCAGCAGATCAATATGGTTGTGGAACCATGTGTAAACCGTTTTGCTGGGTTTGTGTATTGGATAGTTATTTTTACTATATATTTTAATGTATATATATAGATATTCATTTATGTACATAGTGGTGTTTCCGCTTTTATCCCATATATGGAACTGTAACATTACATTGGTTTGATTTATATATAAGAGCATTGTATATTCTTGGATTGCTATAATTTGGGATGCGGCTTAGCTGGGAAATCCCCCTGTAAACAGAAATTACCCTCTGGTTATGACTAACATAGCCATATGGAAAATCACAATTTTTAAGTTCGGTAAACCATCTATTTCCATGGGCCACTTTCCATGGCTAAATAACCAGAGATTAATAGCTGGGAAAATCATCTATAAATCGTGGATTTTCCAGCACGCAAAGCGTTTGGGCCATATTTGGGGCTTCCCATGGCCAGCTTTAGGATCAACTCTCGGGCGATTCACGTCATCTGCAATTTGTTGCTGGTAAACATACAAAAAGCGACATAGAAATTGCCATTTATAATGGATTTACCCGTTCAAAATGGTGATTTTCCAGTTCGCTATGTAAACGTTTACCAGAGGGTAGCAGGTTCAAATCGGAGTCCCAGAGAACATACTGTAAGTTCGACGAGCTCCTCTTGTACCCCAACTTTGTTTATTCAATGGCCATTTCAGGAACCTAAATTGCAGGTAGCTTCCATATATAAGGACTCAATATAAGGCCCATTGATTTTTTGGTGTGTTTTTTTGGAAACAGGTGACGCATTCGGCCAAACACCTCCACCGATTCTTCACACCCAAAGAGTGACCCAAACATGACTGGGACACCTTTGGAGGCGGTTGGTTGGTTTCAAGTACCATCTACCTATGGATATAGCCACCATTATCCACCATCATGATCCATAAAGCATAGTTGCGGTAGTATACACGAATTGTTTTAGTCAACTTATATAATTTGTATATATATATATATATATATTTATATATATATATATACGTACATTATCCATGAATCATCCCATTTCATTGTGAGTTATATCCCACTATGTCCCACTATATCCCCACTGTATCCGATTGTATCCCGTTTTGTGCTTGGTTATTTTTTTTTTATTTTGGCTGAATTGTAAGAATTTCACAAACCTGCAAATGGTTATTTGGCAGATATTATATGATATTATCAAATTGCAATAATTTCACTTACCTGATCATTTCACCAACCTACAAATTTCATTATTTGCCAACTTATCACTGAAGACTTGCGGTTATAACGACACCCTCTGCCAAAATCTGTCCCATCCCATCGTTCAGTCATCTCCGTAGGTGGCAAGGGCGGCCCTGGCACCTTGTACGACGCCATCTATGGCTCCAAAGGTGAGCAACCGAAACACCTGGAATTACTTGGTTTGTTATAATCATAATTATTATTACTAGTGTTATATTATGACATAGTATTATATATATACCATCAGCTTGCACTTGGTTGAAAATTCAAGGTTTTTTGATCGAAACTAGGTTTTGATGGCCATAACCTACATTTTGAGGGGGGGTTGTATTAACCTATCTAAAAACCAGGTTTTCCAACCTTTGCCCCATGGTGACTCAGGACTGACCCATCTAAAGAGCCATTTGGCTTTCATGGTGCATATCATGGTGATACAAAACATGCATTGATGGCATACAAATGTCAAATGAGATCGTATTTAGGTATTGCAAGGGGAAAGACCAAAAACCGAATCAAGCCATGCCATGCAATGATGAGTGCTATACACAACCTTCAAGTTGGTTTTACTAGATGATGGGATTTGATGGGGTTGATAACTGAGATTTTGATTCCATCAGTCCATACATATCCCGCTTCAGTCCAGCCCACTGGCCACATGACCACCAGTGCTTTGATCCCACGTCCCTTTTGGCTTCTTCAAGCTGGTGAATCCATCAGCCGGGAACCTCAGAAAGTCCTGGAGCACAGCAGCTGAGTAGGTCCCAAGTGCACCATCAATTCATTGCCTTCACATAAGAGAAATCAAAACATGGATCACTCAGGCACAATGAGTTGTAAAGCTCATGGAGATACATTCCATGTTGTTTTGATGAAAGAATGGGCTGACTTGATCATCACTGGCATTCCTTAGATGTCCGTGCACTTTACAACCAATGCATGCATCAGCCAACATTTTGGCTACAAGGTTTCAAGAGGTCCACCAAGGGTTCACCGCCCCCACTTTGACATGCCTCGTGCGAAGCCTTCAGCTAAAGTTGGTCCGCCTTGTGATGTGCAGCACATCTACAGGGAGTGGAAGGCATCGGCTGGGGTCAGGAATGTGGCTGTGAAGCGGGACAGGATCTTTGAGTCTAGCGTGGGTGATGATTCGGGTATCAAATTTGTCATCAAAGATGCGGCTCACAATGAGCTTGTTTTGATCCCCATTCTCAAGAGAATGGCAGCTACTCCGCAGCATCGTCTCCCCAATGTGAAAGATTTGGCCAGGGAGATGCTTGGGTTTAAAAAACAGAAATTCAACCCCATGTGTTCTTTGTTCTTCCATGTTCAACAGCAAATAGTGCAATGTGATCTATGACATATAGTTATAGCCATTAGGATGCCATGCATGACCAGTGGCCCCCTGAAAATCAGAATTTGTGACATCCAAGGATCCGACTCTTTCGAACCAAGATGTCATTGGTAGTCCAGCGGGACAAGCTGAAGCTTGATGCCTGGACATGCAAATCCATGTGCAGTTTCGTGAAGATGAAGACCCATAAACGGCTGGGCTCTGTTGTTTCTCGATTTAAAATTCCATTTGTGAGAGTCAGCTTTGTTTTGCATCCATCTCATGGAGTCCACGAACTTGTTTCGACCCCATTTGTAAAAAGGCACATGTGTGAATTGTAAGTTATTCAACCAACATGTCATCAAGAATCTTATAAATTTGGATAAATTTGGGTATTTTTTTCCATGGTTGAATCCAGGGTTAAAGGGACAACTTCAGTGTCGCCAACCCTTTTTGCAGGACATTCAGTTCTTGAAGCTGCAGCGCATCTTGGACCCATCGATCCAGGCGACATTAGGGTATAACAAACAGCTGGTTTAAGACACAGGTGTTTGATATCATTTCCTCAATAACATATTTCCCTCAAGGTTTTGATGCCTTTTCTTATACATCGCATGTGTGTGCATGTGCAATGATGTACAGACAAAATACGCAGCAAATTGTGCAAAGGAAAATGCATGTGTCAAGTTCACAAATAGGCAGCAAAGTCTATGCGGCTTAGTTTTCCTAAAGTTTTTGTTTCAACTCAAGGTAAATATATGCATGGCCATCCCTTGCATGCACATAATGGTTCCTTCATGTTCCTTCTATATTTGGTTTAATTTGGTCCTGTAGTTTTAACAAATGTTGCTGTTAATTGACAATACTTTGAAAGTTTGTTCCTGTGAATTGCATATCCCCCTGCAGCCCTGCAACCACTGTGATTCTGATGACGAAGAACATGGTGAAGAGGATCCTGATCTGGGGAAGATTTTGTTTGACCCCATGGATGAGGAGTCGGATGATGAAGAGGAAGATTCATGGTTTGATACCATGATTGAGCGAAAGCTCAGTGAGGTTTCTGATGTTACTCCCACTGAACTGGATCCCGACTCCCAGACACTGGCCTTTGATTCCCAGAAGATCCCCATGATTGACCTGGAAGTGCCTGACAGCCAGCCTGACTTGTCGCCTGTCAAGATGGGTTCTCATACCAACCTGCGACCTGTTGCCCGCCCACTGAAGGTTTCTGAGGAACCTATGTTGCCTGAGAGCCCAGGGAAGAAGAACGCATGGTTGGAGGACTGTGAGGACATCAAACAGCATGCCCGAGAGAGCGCAGCCAGGACACGTCGCATCGAAGCTTTGAAAGCCAAGATTGCCGAGCTGGAGTTGGAAGAGATTGGCTTGTCGAGGCCCAGGTTTTGTTCAAGGGTTGATGTGTGTGTGTGTGATTCATGTCGAGTGTTAGATGAAAAGACATGCACTTTTGAATCAATCACAAACAGCTAGCTCTTGTAGGGTTGGCATCCATGACTCATGGTTCACATAAAACTCAAATTCTAACTTATACATATATATATATAGCCTATAGCTTATATATATATATCCTAAAAGAAAATATCTTAGCAACTAGCCACCAGGCCAAGTTCTTTCAAAAGGGGACAGAATACACATGTGCAATTAAACCATGAAGGTTTAAACTCATTCCACCGCCTCCGAGGTCTATGCCTGCGGAAAAGTCTGCAGGGTCCAGTGCAGGGTCTGATGAGTTGTGGGTGGTGCCTGATGATACCTTGCCCTATGGAAGTGATGTTGATCAAACCCTAGCACTAGAACATGGAGATGAAATCCCGGTTGGTGTGGGTCTTCTTCTTCAAAAGGAATCGGAGATGGTTGACATGGAGAACAAAGAGCCAACTGATGTGCCAAAGGCTCCCCGGAAACTTTGTCACAAGAACACACTTGACATTGAGGATGATGATTTGAAAGCAATTGAGAGGGAGCTTGAAGAGATATCGGATGGCAAGGTCAGGTGTTCCTTTCAAATAGTACATGCATGCATACATGTCCGAATACATAAATTTTCTATGTACATGTTGGATTTGTTTTCAAATGTATGATATGTATGCATGCAATATGAAAAGTGAGGTGAGCACTTTTTATATCAAGACCTATGGGCTGCAAAACTATCTTAAACCTCATGGAACCACCCAGGGGTCATGGTAAAACTACACCTTCTTAAAATGGTGCTCTTCAGTCTTCAGTTCGATAATTAATTACAACAGTTCTCTTCAACTTAAGGTTTTGCTATGGGCCCTGGTCACCTACTGCTTCAGGTGCTCACGCGCAGAGATCAGCTGGCTGCAAAGGCCAAAGAGAAGGAGGAGAAGGATCAGAACCAGGGTCCGAGTCGAGGTGGTGGGCGTGGACGTGGGCGTGGCAGGGGAAGGGGCCGAGCAAAGTCAAAGTCGGCAGCCAAATCTGTGGAGCCCCCTGAGATCCCTGAGCATGTTCCCGAGAAGGCTTCATCTTCCAAGAGGGCAATCATGTCCACTCCAGAGCGCAAGAAACTTTTTGATGACTCTGATTGTGGCATGGATGGCACCCCTTTCAAGGAGGAAACCCCATCTAAGACAGAGCCATCGCCAGTCAAACCCAGGAAAGCCAAGAGAGCCAAACGTTCAGTAAAGACACCCCAGAAGGCAGAACCTGAACCTCCAGTGCCCATGCCTGAGGTGGGTGCTGATGCACCCAACGGGGATGAGAATGGCAAGAACGACAGCAGGCAGAAGAAGCCCAAGACCAAGCCCGCTAAGGAGCCTGTTGTGCCCAAGACCAAGACCGCTAAGGAGCCTGTTGTGCCTACGGACAGCCAGAAAGCCGAAGCCGCCCAGGTGTTGATAGAAGCCAAGCTTGACCCTGCAGCCGTGCACCACCTGACCAAACTCTTTGCGGGAACCCAGCTTGAGGAAAGACCCAAGACCCAAAGAATGACCTATTGGGGATTCAGCCTGTACTATGAGGGGAAGCGTGTTGGGTTGCTTCAGAAGAAGCAGGAGAAGGGTGCCAAGAAGCATGTGATGACATTCTCTGGGGGCCCATCATGCACTCACATCGGCATTCCTTTGGCAGCTGCATACATGCTGGTTTGGGTCTTATTTGTGTGAAGCCATGTGCGATCATGCATGCATTCATATACATATGCACTTGCTGAACATATCAAAGAAAGCAAATAAATTTTCCCATTGCAATTTCACCTTTAGTTTTATCTAACATGTAGACTGCACATATAGGATTGTTTTCTTTCCCATTGATGTTTATTTGTGTGCCCGAAGGCAACCCAAATCACAAGGTACGCAAGAGTTTTGGGGCCCCACTGGGGCAAAATCAAATTTGGTCCTAAATTTGGTCTCGAATTTAAATCCCGTTTCACAAAAGTTATGTGAATTGTGGTTTGTGATTGCATATGTTTACAAGCTAGTGCAGTGGCATGCATGCATATTTAGACGAAGGATCTATGCTGACACTTCTGTAGTGTTAAGGGAAATCTGGGGGGGGAAGATTCACAGGAAAAAACAAACATATACTTGCACAATCTTGCACATACGGAGTTTAGAATTCATTATCTCTGTGCATGTGTAATTATATTTCTATATTTAATATCTTAAAGCTTGAGAATGAATTTACACATTGTACATATGGAACCTTACCAGAAGTGAATCTTCAAACCTATATATATGTGGTGACTTGGCACTGCTCAGGTCGATTACGCTGGTGGTGACAAATGCGGTGACAAATGCCAAGACTTGGAGTCGAAGGACATCCTGGACTACAAAAATGCATTGGATGATCTTATCAAGGCAGTTTCAGTTGCTCATTCAATGGGGAAAACCCTCAGAGATTTTTGAGCGACACTTATATGGAGTGAAGAAATTTTGATGGTCAAAGGCAACTGCTTTCCCCCACATCCCATGAAATACCATTGTTTGAAACTCAAAGGCTTCATCGTTCCTTCCATTCACTACTCGTTCATTTATTTGATCTAGTTTTGTAACCATAATGGAATCTTGGGTAGAACAACGAATCATTGACTCAAGTTCATGTATTCCCATGGATGGGACTGGTGGAAACTGCAGCGCCGCTGGTGACAAGTCAAATAAAACATGTTGCGGGCATAGTGCCAGCTGGCAACTGTTTCACACTTGGGTGTCACCGATTGCTAGGGCCTATATGTGCGCATTGGATTTACAATATGTGAAATCTACACATGTTTATATATACATTTTTTAAGTTGATACATCATTATTCTGGTATATGTTGGCAGTGGTTTGCAATAAACAACACTCTGCACTGGAATGGTGCGTTTGTTGGGTGTGAAATCCTTGGTGCACTGGCCAACAATTGTGTGCGAGGTGCAGTGTGCAAACTGCTAGCTTTGGCAGGCTTACCAATCCAACAACCTGCAACTTTGGATGGTGGAAAAAAAAAGCCAATGATTGTTGGCAAGTTCGGGGCAAACAACAAAAATACAATCCCTTGCCTCATGTACGTACAAATGTTTTACAAATTTATTGACACACATCGAACAATACACCATGGGCATCTCATCAAATCTCATTGATCCCCTTGATGAATCAATTAAAGAAATTAAGCTATATGGAGCCACATAGATAGATTACAGAACAATCATGTTTCCATTCCTTGGTTTCCTCAAGCAGTCCTTTACCATTTCCCTGTGTCTCCGGCCTGAGGTCAAGATTGATGCCAGCCACCAAGCGGAAAGCCTGGCAGATCCGTCTTGAGGGACGGCAGGATGGTGAGGATGGTCCATCTGGCGATGTTGAATTATGAATCCCACTGCTTGTGATTAGGGAGTGGTTGTTGACAATCAAACACCATTCAATTTTTCCCAGGGTTGTGGGTTCATGGCATGCACAAGTTCCACAACAGTTCACAGCAGTGCATGTTGATGTCAACCCACTCTGAAACATTGCAAATTCCTGTCTAACATAGTGATGTGATTGTGATATGTTTTCTGATACCCGAAATCTTTGGCTCACATGCTGAGTCATTGAGATCTGGGGGTCAGGGGAATCTAACCCACACCAATTGCTGCCATGGGTGGTTGTGAGCGGATGACCCTACCAACACTGCTTTGGCGCTTGCAATGCGTTCGTGCTCCCAAAGCCCTTCCCTCAGAACCACTTGACAATCCATACATGTGCATCCATGCATGTGTGTTGATAAACCTTATTGACATGGAAAGCATTTAAAAGGGGGTCCAAGTGCAAGGTGGCAATTTCCTTTTTGATTCCCATGTTTTTGCAAATGATTTGGGAACTATCCATGAACAAATTGAACTCGTCAGTTTGTGAGTTAGTTCCTGGTTGGGCTGCATATGTGCATATATAGAGCTGTACCCCAACCCCGTCTGTGCTACTAAGTGCTGATGACGCTCGTTCTACTGATTTTGTGGTCATCAAATGTGACCACATTGACAGAGGCTGGTGGGTATATCTGGGATGGACTTGGTTGCTGAATGCCAACCACAAAGAATAAATTTGCATGCATACATGCATGCATGCATGCACATGTAGAAATTGAAATCAAAAACACCGAGACAATTACTGGGTCATCACCTTTCACAATTATCTGCATGCAAGTTTTGGATTCAACATGTTTTTCATATTTCGGTTTCATGGACTTCAGCTATCGCCTTGACGTGCGCAGTCCTACGACTTCATTGAACTTTGGGCAGGGAAGGCAATGGTGTCTACAATGATCCAGAAGTCCGGCAGGCAAACAGCTTCTTTAGACATAGGGTATTGGGAACCAGATGCTCAACACCCAAATCGGTCCAACCATTTTGACATTATGACGACTTCAGGATTCTTGCTACTTGGATTCATTTTGATTGCCATTGATGATGCCATATGATTACCTAATGCAAATCCTGCGAACCTCATGTGTGGACATAGGTGTGCCTATGCCAGAACCAGGGTTTCTGTTTCTTGATTTTTTGGTTGGGGAAAAATGCATCCAATCCTTAAGATCTTATTATTGGAAAAACACAGCCCAAATAAAACCATGATAGGCCATGAGTCATGTGAGATTTGGCCCACTATACTTTGTACAACTTAGGTTGGCTCTGGCAACAATCCTGAATGCCAAGCCTGGAGCATTCACAGTTCTATGTGGAATCGTTTGCAGTTCATGGACGGTGATCAACATGGGCACTTCTGGCCGAACAACATGTACACCATTGGGCCGGGATGACCGTCATTACGTACAAGTTGCCAATTGCATGGTAAGCAGGTGGTTTAGTTGCAAACAGTTTCCTCCAAGTATTCCCTGGCATACTGTATATATAATTTATTATATATATATATGCATGCATGTATATTATATGCATATACATGCATATATTTTAATATATACATTTTTCATACATGAGATGACGATTAGTAAAGGATAATTGTACGATCCAGCCACATATTGTTTATCCAGCCACATGCCTTTCCCCAAGGCTGTGCCTCATACTGATCCTCGTAGAGGCACTCAGTGGATGCTGGGTGGTGGAGCAGCCTCATCAATCGCTGCTACGCTTCCATCCCCGTGTGATGGACACATTCGCTGAATTGAGAGAAACATGGCCCCAAACGTATAGTTCAGGGGCTTGATTTTTGGAGGCTTTTGGACTACCAGGTATTGTAAATCAACCCATGATGCATGGATACATGTGTAGTTCAACCTTTGGGGTGATCAATCATAATGGATAGTGAACAACAAGTGGTGGGTTGATTCTATGAGTTATCAGTGGCTGCAATGACCTTTTGGGTCCGCAACCGTTGTTGCTTTATGTATGCGTACATACTTGGGAAATATAGTTCTCAGAAGTATAGGCCTGCATGTTTAGAGTGGAACCAACATGGGATGGTATGGATATATTATCATATATGTGGGCTATGAGACCTGAAGCAGCAATGTTCACTGACCGGTGCCTCTATCATATGCATGTTCTAGTACTGCCACTATATTCATTTTCAAATCTTTTGGGACTGTTCCTGAACTTGTTGCAGGTACACTAAACGCAGCCGCAAGATGTTGCAAAGTATGTGTTTTTCCATCAGAATTCGCAAGAAATTGGTCTGGTTCCAATACGTGCTTTCTAGAGGCAAACATGTCCAAACTGACAAGACCATGAAAGAAATGATGCTATAGCCATTGAAATTGTGTGTGGGTGCATTGATGTTACCCAACGATGCTTGATTTCCAAATCCCCAGGATAAAACAATGTTTGCAATCCTCAGGCATTTCGTGAAGTAGTTGCCATCAATGGTATATGTATGGGTAAACCATTAAGCGAGGGTCTCGTAACAACAAGGGGATGGAAAATAGGATGTGAGTCAAGCTTGGACATCCTATTTTCGAGGGCTTGGCTTTCCCACTGTTCTGTGTTTTGGACTTCAAACCCATATATGATGTATTATCTGATGCTATTTGAAATATCATAACAAGATGTGTCACTAATACCATACATGCATGCATGCTAGGCACTTCATATTTCTTCATATGCCCCTGGCCCCATCCACCAATAAAAAAGGTACCACTCGCTGATCCTTTGTACTGGAATGTACTGGATGCATGTCTTGAGCATAGGACTTCCCAAGCAGTTGTGATAAAGAATGACCATCTCGAATTTACAAGTAAATGTTTGTTCATGCGTAATAAGACTATACAACACGCAATCAGTTGTAATTATGCATGCATGCATGTACAGCATACCCTGGAATACATGCATGCATGCATATATATATATGATTATATATGTATCCTCACTCGTCTAGCCTCCAAGTTTGCTGAGGCATGGGCAGCGCGCTGGTGGATGGCCCACTACAAAGGGGGTACGCCTAAGCGACATATCGCTTGGAGCAACAGCTCGGAGATCCGATGGTTGGATTCGGGGAAACTCCATAAATTTGACTACAAGGCGGCGGAATATGTTGCAAAAAGAACTGCCAAGGTAACCATTAACAAGGATGGTAAAAAACAGTTCACGGGCCGAAAGGCTCAGCTGAAGGACAGTCAGTAGCTTGACCCTACATGAGGTTCTGGTGCCAATGGTTTCCCATAAGCCCAACATCCAGAGTTATGGTTTCAACATGCGGGTTTGTCTCAAGATCGGGGAAGCAGTCAGGGTGTGCGAAAACTTTTGCTATAGAAAACATGGAGTTTTCTCACAACCATGTATCCTCAGATCCCAAATGGTGCAAACAAGCTACCAAACTATTAAAGTCTTATTTCAGCATGGATGGCAGTTGTTTGATTTTTGGAGCTTAGCTGGATTCCCCCGATGTCTTTCATGGTATTTTGTGATGACCTCATCATGAATGGATAAACACGATCAGTTCTGTTCTACATCCTGAAATGTCAGAATGGCTATGGGTTTCAATGGGTTCCAACAAGGTTTAACATTTGTGGGCTGGGTGGAAAGAATCATATCTGTTCTTTTTTACCAGGAAATCATGTCCATGTTCCGTTGCTCCCGGCCATGATCGGCCATGTTCATTAAAATGCAAATGCTGCATCAATTTTCACAATAATGCATGATGCAATTGCAAATACGAAACACACAAGTTCTTTCCCGTAGGGGTCCACCTGATGATGTTTGAAACAGCATCAACACCCGACATCATTTTAAATGAGTTGTGGGCATATAACATGAAGTGTTTCAGCCTGGGGATGTGGCCTAACCTTGATTGGTAATTGCTGCCCTGTTCTGCACTGAGGCACTACCCATACCGCTTTGGGCTTCGCATGCTGAGGATCCTACCCAGCTTGCAAAAAAGCTGCCAGAAGGCATTTCCACCCATGCCTGCCGATGTTGATACATTGGCCATGTACAGAGCGATCTCATTTGAGGATCTTTGGGAAGATGCGGAGGTCCCCCAATGTATCGAATACTTGAGGGGTAACAAATCCCTTCAAATCCCAGCTGAATGGAAGCCTCACTTGCTTCCTTCCACAATTTAATTTCCAAGGAATTGTGGCTGCTAACCACGATGGATCTAATTTGATCTAAATTGGTACAATTTACAAGTGCACTTGGCTGCAACTCTCGAGTTTCCACACGGTTTTTACCCTGGGGTTGGAAAACCAGGTTTTGCCCCGTAGGCAACCCGTAAAAAAACCGTAGACCGTAGACAACCAATAAAACCCCCGTAGATGACCCGTATTTACCCGTAGAATTCTACGTAATATTACGTATTTTACCCGTAATTTGAGAATCTGGTTTTTTCACGTTTTTACCAAAAAAATTCTATTTTGATAGCTTTTGTGAACTTAAGATCGGAAAGACCGTGTGTCTCATTATGTTTCATTTGATTGATGCTGGGAAGCCAGCTGAAGTGAAAGGAACTCGTGCACATTGTCCTGTGGAAAACAACTTGAGTACACATTCTTTCATGCACTGAAGAAAATTCATGTGCACTTGTAGATTGAAGAAATGAAATTGGATGTCAATCATTTGTGGCAACTGATTTACCTTATATATAGAGCTGCCACGGCTCGAAACTTTTGGGTAGAATACTAGCTTGGGAGCTTCTAGTTACCCGCTGCCCCAGCTTATCCTTCCCGGTTTCCCAGTGCCCATCGCTGACCATGTCGAACATCCGCAGCTGTGGGTCACTGTCCTCTGGCAACGACAAACTCTTGAGGGTCAAGGCTGAGCAGCTGTCCAAGGACGAACGCATGAAAGAGATTGCAGCCAAAAGACAGGCAGGGACCATGCATATATATTATATAAAAATGATCTTGAGTGTTGCAGGTTGGCAGGGATAACACTATCTTTGGTTTCCCATTGTGCCCAGCTGGGATACTTCACTTCAGTAAAGGACAACAAAGGGGTATCAACATACAAGTCTCTCCAATACAGCAAGATCAACACTTCTAAAATTGAGTTTTGTCCGGTGATAGGCTATGGAGCAAGAACTCGCAAATTTGGAGAAAGAGAGCATGGCAGTGGACCAGGAAGAAGCCACTTGTCAGCTTGATCTCATATGATCCGAAGGGCACTCATGGTTTGACTTGGGAGACATCATGGTATCACAGGGCATGCCAAGCTGCCACATTTATTTGTTTATATTTAATTTGATATAACATATATATATAATTAAATATATATATATATGGCATGCATGTATCATGACGATTGGCTTTTCTCGGTCCTGCACCGCTTCTTGCTCAGGATGAAACGCAACCTGCTTCTTGGCTGAGGTTATGGATCAGCCCCATGTTATCAGCAAAATAAACTGGGTATGTTCACACACACGAACAGTAAATAGAGAACCATACAGAAGCAACTTGAGGGAAGATCCTTGCCGAGTCAACAATGATACATGATGTCCGTGTGGATGTAAAAAGGGTACATGGTTTGATATGTTTTGACGATCGTATCTGTGGCCTAGGCTACTGAGGAAGAGTTGAAGGCTTCCAAACGGTCACCTCCGGGTTCCACCAAGACTACTCCAGTGAAGTCTCTCTCAGCCCCGAAAAGACATCGCTCAGAGGCCTATTGTTTTGTTGGGTCTTGTTGGGTTGCAGTGCTTCAGTGTTTGTTTAATAAAGCATTCTCCTGGGTTACCCATTTACGGAATGAACGCTTTTGAATCCTAATTGAATCTAATTGGTGGATGCTCTTTATGTGAAACTTCAAAGCTGGAAGTGGGATGTCACCATTCATTCAACATTGGTGGTTCACCGAAATTTAGATTCCATTTTTAGGGTTCCAAAAGGGTGTGTCTTGTTTTTGATTTCATTGCAAATTGAAGATGATAACCCTTTCTATTAGGATCATGGCCACTGTGCTGACCCTTACACAATGTAGGCTCCCTGTCCCTATCGGCACCATTGTGCAGGGTGGCCTGGCTGAGAAGCCATCGCCTGCAATGGAAGTTGGTCCAAGTGGGGATGGTGGAAGTGGTGCGACCAGCCAGGAGTGGGTTCCCCCTTGAACTTATTTTGTTTACATCGTATGTTCAGTTTATGCATAGACACATCTTATGATACACATGTTTCATGTGATCTCATGTGTAAATCAGCTACGTTAAGACCCATGTGACCCCATGTGCTATTTGTTATGCAACGCATACCGTAGCCACTGGTTCCACAATACATGCTTGTCATGGAGCTCGGGGAAGCACATACACAAAATCCATTGGTAAATATATTCGAAAAAGACATCCAATGAATATCATTCACTTCCATCATCTACTGATTACTCTCTTGTGCATGAAGAAAATATTGTCAATTCAACTTTTACAATTTTATAAAATCAATACGTGCTTTATTACCAAGTCTATTCTGTTCAGAGGGAAATTAACCTAGCTGTTCCCAACGAGAATGTCCAGGAGCCCACTGTGAAGTCTCTCCAAAACCAGTTGGATGATGCGATGAAGTTGATTGAGAACCTGAAGATTGCCCAAATGAAGGCCACCCCGGCTCCATCATCTGCAGCCAGAGGCAAACCTGGTACCCCATCTTCAGCTGCGGGTACCCCATCTTCAGCTGCGAAGACTACCCCAGGAGCCAGTGCCAAGAAGACTCCCGCCAGTGCTTCTGCGACTCCACAGAGCTCTTTATCAAAGAGCTCTGTGGAGTCTCCGGGGTCTAAGGCCAGACCATTCATGATTTGACCAATTTGGGGAATAATATATGGTTCAAATTGTATTTGCATATATGTATATATATATATATATATCATATAATATATATATATATCACAGTATTTTTATGTTTTCTGGCAGGCTAAAGGCATTAAAGTATTTGCTGGTAGCTCCATGCCACATGCCAATCACAGAAGACCACCCCATCTCTGCCTCATAGGCCGCAGAGGAGGATCTCGAAGAGAAGGAGAACAAAGAGGCCCTGGCACGCTACAAGATGGTGGATGCACGTCTCAGAAGGCTTTGCGAGAAGAAGCCGTCAGGTAAGGTGCAAGTGCCAGACAGCATCCACCAACAATGGCTTCAGGTTGGAAAACCCCGCGACGAACTGCGCCAACTACTCGAACTTTACGAGTTTGACAAAGAATCTTGCCTATATGCTACAATGCAAAATATTGTATTACATGTATACATCGATCGGGCTTATATAAAATCAACAGAGCTCCAATTTTGAGTATTTGTAGTTCCAACCATCCAACATCCTTTGTGAATACTCAGCTATAGTGTTGTAAATTCATAACTCATACAAGTCATTGGATGTACTTCATCGAAAATGCAACTGGGGCCCTCCAGCAAGAATATATCTAATTGCATCCTATCTATCTAGTAGTCTTCCATTGGCCGAAATTCATCTGCAGGACAAGTTCATCCACCGGGTCACGAAGATGATTGAGCTGCGAAAGGAAGATGCACAGGAGGTGCTGAAGGGATGGTTCACAGTTGACATGATGAAGACTGAGCTCAAATGGTCTTCGAAACTTGGTTGAGCTATTCTGTTGAGGGTGATTGGGATGGATGGCCATGATACTAAATCCAAATCCCTTATGAATTATATACGTATTGATCATCAATCATGGTTTTCTTCTATGTATGGCATGTTGTGGTATTGCATGGCCCCAGTGGCTCAATGCGTTGTCAACTGTCAAAGGGTACCAACAAGGTCATTGTTGTGTCATGTAGCTGCAAATAAAAACTAGAACCAACTATTTTTGTTTTTGGTTTTGTGTACTCATTGATGGTATTTATATATAGTTATCAAAATTGAACTGGTGTTTGCATCCTGGGGGTTCCTTCTGTGCAGATCCCTGTCTGACCCAACAGCAAATCGTGCCCTGGCCTTCAGGAGTTATATCAAAGACGTTGTGACCTATTGCAAGAAGCATGGCTTGGTAAAGACCCTTTGGCTGCACATATATGGGGAAAACGTGGGGAACCTATATATGGTCTGCAGTCTTGTGCGATCATTGGAAAAATTGGTGAACATAATTATATATATATATATTTATAACTATCAATTGTTTGGTCAATTTTTGGGGTATCTGCCCTGATCCCTCTTTCCATGTTTGTAGCTCGGGTGAGTTGATCAGGAACGACAAGTACAGCACCAAGATCTTCAAGTACTTTGTCGGGTACAGCGACAAAGAGTCGACCAAGCGTGTCAAAACTGAGACTGAGCAGCAATCTTCTACTGGTGAGGCCAGGGTTTGAGGATATGATGGTTTTAGTTTGGATGAATGCAGGGCATGTTACACTATGAGAAACCATCCAACTTTTCAGTCATGTGTGAATAACGATCTGAATCTTAAGCATGGCAAAATTTCTGAGCATGCTGCAATCCCAAGAGTTGTTTCCTCTATAAAGGTGTGAATCTCATGTGAAGCATCCCTCATGTAAAACCCAAAAAAATCTGGTATAAGTGTCACTTCTAATATCCCACTCCATTGCAGGCCAATGCGGGAGTTGAACTCTCTGGCGACTGGTTGCAGCCCACCTTGGAGCAGGATGCCGAAGGTGGCGATGGAGGCAATGTGTTGTCTCCTGAGCAGGAAGCGACTCATCAAAACTGTGGATATATAGAAAGTGCATGAAACAAAAGTCATCGAGTTATTTGTTCCACATGTGCAATTTTCAGTTTGATATAGGTGGTGAACCTGAAACATCAAAACAAAAATGAAAGGATAAATAAGATCCTTATGTTTCCTTTGAGCTGGTGGACTTCCATCAAAACACACCAAGAATTGGAAACACATCTGGAATGGACAGTGTGCTGTACTTCCCCTTTCACCCTTCTTGACCTATGTATGACCCATGATCTTATGCACACATGTTGAACAAATTCAAGACCTGGTGGCTTGAGGAATTGGAGACTGAGCAGAAGTTCACTGATGGCATGCTGACAAAGATGTCGAAGATTACGGACTTGATCTCCAAGCTTGACAGTTTCAGTGCGGGTGAGGACTCTGCCCGTGTCAAGAAGCATCTAGGCTATTTCTGGGTAAGACCATTTTCACTCACACACACAATTGCACCCGCAATACATGTTGAACATGTTCCAGCTAGTCTTCCCAAAAAGCGAATGCATGTAATTCAACTTTGGGGGACAACACAAGCCGCTTTGTGTGCCCAGGTCGGTCGAGGCCTTGGAAACGAAGTTGGCTGCAGCTCAGGGAGCCTATGACTCGTTTGTGGCTGCCAAAACGGCATTGGAGACAATGACCAGGACCAAGGAGAATCTCGGTTTACCCTATTGGTAATTCAATCACAGTATGAAACCTGTCTCATGGATGGATGAATTTGTTTATGAATTAGTTTCCTCTATCAAGTACATCACATAAGGATGCCTAGCATGCAGAAGTGTACATATATATGAACACGTGTCTCATGTTCTCTGCATCCACTGTCCACCGGATCGTGATAAAGAACCCTATACTTTCTTCAGGTCTGGTTTATGTTACATTAATTCCACACTCGCTATGTTGATTCAAATCAGGAACACGGTTGACCTGAAGAAGCACATGCGGGATGCTATGCAGAAGTTCCTTGTTCTGCAGCGGGATCCTTTGTGAAACTGAAGAGTTGGGAAATTAAGCCGATATTTCTTTCAGCCTATCATCCACTCATATTTCTGATATATATATATATATACTTGCATGTCAGGCTGGTTTTAGATGAAATATCCTTATCCTATTAGATTATTGCAGTAGATAAAATGCCCCTTGATACCCATGACCTCCTGTCCTATTCGCCAGCATCTGAGGGCTGCAGCGCTCTCTTCCATCGAAGTTCAAGCGAAGATGCTCGCCTGGCAACGGTGTATCGGGTTGCAACATTTGCCAACAAAAAAACATGGTCAAAAAAAGATTCTGAAGAGTCAAGGTAATCAGCTAAGGTATGTTTTTCATAGTTTATCCCCAAACATGTCGATACAGAGTGTGATGCAATGGCAATTGGCATCCATGATTTTTACCAACAACGAATTTGTATGCCAATATCTGAGGGCATTGGAGAAATCCCTGAAGAAGAAAAAGAAGGATGCTGCTGAGACTGAGTGATTTGCTTCCTGTCCAGCTAGATCACTTTGAGAAGTGAGTATGGAACTCATGTGTTTTAGACACGTGTGAATCCGAGCAGCCCATGTCGGAGCTGTGAAATTTTTGAGTCTGAGCGAGTGCAAGGTCAATCTGCCTTAGACACTTTTGGATTGGCAGTGACCGGAAATTTGGAGGATCTTATCTTCAAATTTGAACATGGACCTTTGACACGAAAGTGGCATGCAAGGGGGAAATAAACTTGTGTCATTCACGCATGTGCAGACATGGCCATGATGGGACCCAGTGTCAACCCCAACATATTCAAAACAGGAATTGATCAGAAATGTTTGAAATTCAATTAAATATAAATCGAGGTAGATCACATGCATATGTTTCATATGTCAAATCTCAAATGTGGTTGAACCAAATTTCTAATATGCCCCGCAGGCAAACCCAAGCCTTCCCAAGACTGCTGCCACATCTCGCCATGCCAGGCCCAGAACCTGAATTGCATGGGTTCGCTCGAATGGTTGGAAATGGCGTGGGGCTTCCCAGCTGGACAGGTGTTGGATTGGAAATCCTATTGCCAACGATTTGATCCCACAATACATTCCATGTTGCCGTTTTCAACCGCAGAGCCGTCACCGGCTGTCATTAGGGGAGTGATGATACCCGTGCTTTGGTTATGGGGATCAAAAGGTCCCAAAGCCATGTCGTAGAAGATGATCTCAGAGATTTGCTGACCTACACATGCCCCTACACTGGGAGAAGCCGGTGCCCTCCTAACTTCAAGAAAGATGCCCCTGTGAGTCCAGGCTGCAACAATGTTACTGCATTTCTTATTGTTTCTTCATCTTCCCAGAAAACCCATGAAACCATTATATGGAATATTGTGGAATCCCATCCTTCCAGGGTATATGATTCATTCCAACTCTTTGCCACAGGAAATGTCGAAGAAGGATTCCTTGTGATGATAAAGAACCTGGCTATTCCTCGATAGCTATGACTCCTTCAGCTAGCAAACCCAGTCGCGTCACCCTGTCTTGAACTTATGTTTATTTTTTGTTGGTTCTCTACCCATTTTTTTGAAATCATATCTATAAACCAATGATGACAAGGTTACAAGGTATTGAAGGGTCCCAGTAAACCAGCTGCAATCACCCATGTGGCATAGTTAACCTTTCATGTTAGTTCAATTGTGGTGGTAAACAATGACCCATCGGAAGTTAATTTTTCCCATAAATTTGTGAGATATGTGGCCCAATCCTTCTTGAGACCTCCATGGGCCATCTACTAAAGGCCACTGTGGTGGAAACTACGAATGCTTGTGATAGCAATGGTGTTCATGATTTCCCGGAGCTCAAGAGTTCCCGCGAACCATGTGAAGACTTGGAGATGCAACATCGCGATATCCTACAACATGGGATTTGTTTGACCTACTTGTCCTATCCCCAGAGGCAAAACTCTACTGCTGGGACCATTCTTCGAAGATGCCTGTCAGAGGTCAACTCATTCAGAAACCGAATGGGTAAGAAACTTTGTGTATATAAAGTGGGTTTGACTTCAAGCCCAGTAGTGAGATTCGGCTTTTACAAAGAAGGAAATTACACACACATGTCGCTGCTTTGGGTATCATCCAACCTTGGATTGTGCCAAATGCTGGAAGCAGCAGTAATTTCGGCAAACATTGGAGAGCATGAATGTCGGAACCAAAGGTATGGTGGCGAGGGCCCTCCTTCTGCAGAAACGGCACTGTACCACTTTGTTTACATTGTTGGGGCCCGCGCAGACCAATTCAAACCAACTCATTAATTGAGTCTAAGGCCAATTTCATGCATAATGCAAAATGCATTGTGGTCCAATTCATGGCGTCTAAGATCAGCAAAGTGACTCCGATCTGTGGGAAAGATGTGCGAGGGTTGCTGCAAGGGGTTGTGGTTCCATCTGGGTGCACTGTGTGCCATGCTCAGGGTTGTGACTTTCATTTTTTCCTTTTAAGAGGTTTTGTCAACTGCAGTTTCATACCCTCATATAATGTGCATATATATTGTATACGCAAATCCATTTGGGTCAGCCTCGAGAAGCGATTGAAGTCCAAAAGGGTTTCAAACATGTTTTTAGTCATCGGCATTTTTGGTGATTCGCTGATTGTTTGCCACCCCCTCTCCCAGATCACCTTGTATGATTTTATTTGATCCTTTGTCGGATCCATTGCTGACTGAGGTCGCATGCAGCGATGTCATCAGACAGGCCAGGGTGACAAGGGTGAGTTCCAAGGGAATGAAAAAGCTTGCCAGAGTGAGCTTGAAACGAAGTGAATCTGGCACCCACAGTGTCTTTAGAAAATTTGGGCGAAGCCTGGATGTCAAGATTTCGCGAACTGACCTGGTATCCAAGCCGAACTTTCCTTATGTGAAATCCTCAGATTGGCTGAAGCATGTCGTCGAGACGGACAACTTGCAACAGTTGGTTGGTGTGAAGAATGTTGCTGACATGAGGACAATTCTCTCCACCTTCTGGGGTCGGTATGAATCCCTTTTCCCAGAGCACGTGGTTTTCAGTCGGCGTGACCCTGGATTCTCAAGGGAATTTTGTATTCCTGTGTTGTACCATGGAGATGAGAGAAGGGGGTTAAAGAAACGTCAACTGATGGTTCTGAGTACTCACGGTGTGTTGGGTGCTGGGTCTACCTACAGCAATGCCATGCAGAACGACATTGATGACCCTGTTCTTGGCCCGCTGCGGTTGAATATGGTGGGAAACACCTTTTTGAACCACTTTCTGCAATGTGTTCTCCCCATAACCTTGTACAACGAGACGCCTGAGGACTTCTATTCTATGTTAGATTTGCAGGCCCAGGAGTTTGCACAGCTATTCCAACATGGTTTGAAAGTTTGCGGACACAGGTTTTTCATTTGCTGTATTGGAGTGAAGGGGGATGCACCTTTTTTGAGCAAGAGTGGTATGTTCGAAAGGCATTTCCTGAGGCGTCCTACACGTCCTACGGGTCGTGTTCCCTGTGCTGGGGTTTGCCACCTCTGTTTGGCAGGGAAGGAAAGTGCACCAAACCAGTGTGATTGGCCCTTTGAAGAATTTGGTGCCATCAATCCATTGTGGCGTGAAACAATGGGAGTGGAAAGTCCATACTCCACACCATCCCCACTGCTTCAAATACCATACGAAACAACTGGTACAAATGAGGGACTGTGGAAATTTGATCTTTTTCACAATTTCCATAGTGGCATGGGCAAGTACTTTGCAAGCTCAGCAGTGTGTATCGTTTTGGAGATGATCGACAACACAATTGATGGGGCTTTTGCAACCATCACCGAAGACTTCAAGACGTTTTGTGTGCATCAAAAGGAGTGCCCATATCACAAGAAACTTTCTGCATCTCTTTTTGGCGTTCACGTTGGTTTTGGGGTTTGCCCTGAAGCTGCATGGAGTAAGGGAAGTTTCACTTATCTCGTTCTCAAGTGGCTGGGTGATTGGTGCCAACGGAATGTCATTGGAAAGACCCAGGATGACTTGTATCTGATGACGGTTACTGGTTTTTGTTTCAGAACTTTTTGAATATCAACTATCAGTTTTTTTTGGGGGATACTGTGTACAGTTTGATTTTTGCTGATTTCTAGGCATGGGTGCCCTTCTTGTTGTCTGACTTAGGCCAGAGCCACCTTTGCCATCAATGACGCCATTGGGGGACTTTACCGTGAAGGGCTTTTCATCAAAGCAGATGATGCCAGGGTGATTTCTCTGAAGGGTCTCCATTTTCTAAAGCTTTATGCTGAATTGGCAGCCATGTGCCATTCACGTGCCAAAAGGCGGTACCCATTCGTCCCAAAGGGACATTATTTGCACCATCAGTTTTTGGAACTTTATTTCCAATCTCAGCGGAGTGATTGGGCTCTGAACATGCTAACCTATGCTGTTCAGATGCAAGAAGATTACATAGGGCGTCCCAGTAGACTGGCCCGAAGGGTATCTTCTCGCACTACATCTTTGAGAGTCCTTCAACGTACATTCCTAGCAATAAGGAATGCGTTGGGCTACGAGGGGTAGGATCTGTGATGCCTTGACCTAAATCTAAAATTCCCATATCAATTAAGTCTATTTAAATCCCATTTAAGCCAACCAAATTTAGTTAAACATACCACTGCCCACCACCTGCGGGATTGAAGGTCAAGACACATGCATCCAAGTGGGGCATCAGGATGTTCAGCCGATCGTGGCCGCGAAAGATGGTGGAGGGATTGGTGATTGGGTTGGTTTGGATGGATAGGCCTACTGTGGTTGAACCATTTTTACCCATTTGATATTTATGGAATAATGGTCCCCAATATCATAAAGTCTGATTCCATGAACTTTTGAATGCATGGAAATCCCCAAGGATCAAAAACCGGGTTTTACATGTGATACCCTTGTTTTTGTAGGTCACAACATAAAACCTTCCTTTTTCATGGTTATGAAAGTTCTTGGTATGTAGATATGTGTATGGTATCTATAAATCAGCTATATGAATATGTGTGGATTATTATGGCCATATGTTAATATCATTATATCGCATCCATGGTGTTGATCAACTTTCCGCCGGCCTGACCTTGGTCGAGGCGGGAAAGGCCGCGGCTATGATGATTTCCAGGGCGGAAAAGGTGGTGCCTCGGAGTCCTCGGAGTGATGAGTCTGGCTGCCCCAAACTCCAAACTTCACGGTTTTGCCCGTGAAAAGTTGGGAGTTTTTACCATTTAACCAACATTCAACAAAACGACGTGGTGATTCAACGCAACAAAATGATCCAATATGGGTGTTCATAGCCGACTTGGTTTATAACATACACGAATGGATGGGTGTGTGGTGGTAGATATTTCATACATTTGCACATCCCCACCACGAAATAGCGGTTTCCTAAAAGGGGTACCCCACATGATTCCAAATGATCCATTTCAATCGGATTTTTCCATTACCATTCATTTTGGGATATCCCCATTTACGGGAAAACCCCTTAAATGGCTTTCTGCGCCGGTGCTTGGCGCACGTCCGAAGTTCTCCTCTAGGTGGTCACAGCAGTGTCTACGGCCCCATCGGCGGCAGCGGCAACTATCCCAACTACGGCGGCGGTGGCTGGGGAGGCGGTCAGCAAGAAATTGTTGGCTTTAGCTGTTGGGTTTACCCAGTTCCCAGTAGTGGCAACTCCATTTTGTTTAGTAGGATTAAGTTTCGGATTAAGTAGGTTTAGTCCAATTCTAGCTGGGGTTGAGTAGCAAGCTGCTTTCTTGGCCATAAAAAGGGAGCAAACTGCTGAACTTCCCCGACTTGGGGATCTTTCAACCGATGAGTTCTGGTGACCTTGGCCGGTGAAGCGGCGCTATCAATTTCCTACAGGACGGGGCCCCCAAGATAGCTAAGTTGCCTGAAAAAAGTTGCTGAATTCTATGGTTTATAGTAGATATAACTATAGGTAATGGGGTTTATAAACCAACTTATATAACTGGGGGGCACCATCCTGTAAGACTTCTCGTTTTGGCTTGGTTTGCGCTATGGAACATCTAGATTCTACATTCCAAACAACACGTTGGTCATCGGATCATAAGTTGTGGCAAAGAGCCCTTGAAGCTTCCATGCGGGGTACATTCAAATGCATTGGCTTATAGTTTGGGTAAAGAATGGGTGAACGATGGCTGAAATACACCCACATATTTATTCAATTTGTTTGGCCATAAGCACCATATATATAATTCAGTGTCTTGGATAAACATAGGTGCATCCACTGGACAACTGTATATTGCATAGATGACAGAATTATTGTACATAGATGTAATTAATAAGATATATATATACATATATATATACATATATATATATATATATATATATACGTAGAGAAACATAGGTTAGATAAACATAGACTAATAGATTTTAGATTTGATTAGATTTAAAGTACTTTTGATTAGATTGCATGAAATTTAGGTTAAGTTAGTTTACAGGACGACATTCAGACCATTGTGGCCATGTTTTGAGGCGGCCCGAGCCAGCCCACGCGACGCAACACCAATCTGCTGCCCAACGACCTGTCGAAGGTGGAGTCGGCCGTTTTGGAGTTGAACGACCAGGAGCTGCTGCTGGGTCCGACATTTCAGAGGTGGAATCAGTGGTGAATTTATGGGATACGTCTAGGAATTACTGAACATTTGAATGGATTTGTTTTTGGTGGATTAGCATATGTCTAGGATGGTTGAGGATTTTTATATAATGCTTGGTGGATTCATGGGATGTGGTTGTTGATTCTCTTTCAGGGACTCTCATGGAATTGAGCCGACAATTCGGTGCTTTAAGCATCAAGAATTGAACATTTAACAACAAAATGGCTCACAACCAAGAATTCTGGGAAGTGAACCATTCAAACACGGGTATAACTGTATGACCGTGTATAACCGTAGTTGGTTAATAGGACTATCATGGGATATTTTGTTGATTGAATAGCTTGGAAACCGATTGGATGGGGTATTGTTTGCGCTTGCAAAGGGAATTTCCATCATTGGCGGTGAAGTTCGGCGAGAGAGAGGCAGTTTTGGAAACTGCTTCTCACCCAGCAACCAGCAGAGGGCTAGATGCAACCCAGTGGAGTTTCTTGGGGAAATTCAAGTCCCAAGTAGGACTAGTCGTTGCCTTGAGCACCCCGTGATTGCTGGGGGCTTGAGAGCATCTCACTTGGCGAAATTTATGCGATGGGCCAATGGGTCAAAACTTATTGCCATTCGGTAAAATCAAGGCAATGGGAAATGTCTTTACAGGTGGAAGTTCAGCTAGCTGGGAAAATCATCTAAATGGTGGATTGTCCGGCACGCCATGTTTACCGGAAGGCTGAGTTATTCGCATAAATCCTCACTCTTTTGTTGTGAGCAGAAGGGGGTTCCTTGGATATCTTGGATTTCTGGTTGGTGGTTTCAAACATGGCTTTTATTTTCCATTTCATATATGGCTAATATGTGGGATGTAATCCTTCCCATTGACTTTCATATTTTTCAAGATGGTTAAAACCACCAACCAGATACACTATTTTCAGACAAACCCATATCCAGATACACTATTTTCAGACAAACCCATATGGTCATAGTAATCCTCAAAGGATGGAACAGTAAATCCCAGTAAAGTGGTGATACATCATACATCATACACCAGATTTGATTCACAGCCATAAATCCTGAAACCGCCATGAAACGGCCATGAAACCATTGCAGATCCCAGCAGCCTCCAACAGCCTGGCGTCCTGGAAAGTTGGAACCTGTCCATTGTAGCTTCGCAATTTCGCCGAACGACGAAGTCACTTTCCAATTCTTATAAAGATATCATGCAATTATATACAATTATTATATGTCCATATAGTTTCCTATGTTTGTCACAGACTAGTTCATACTATTGATAGATATCACCGGTATAAACCCTGGTTGGTGGTTTGGAACCATGGAATTTTATGTTTCCATTCAGTTGGGAATCTCATCATCCCAACAGAGTCATATTTTTCAGAGGGTTAGCTCAACCACCAACCAGATATCATCCATATGTTTCATAGTTAAAACCCCATAAAACCCCTATATTTGATGGTTGATGGTTAAATTATGTTAAATTCCATTGAAATCATGTTTTTTTTCCGCCCAGTTTACGAACTCAGATGACTTCCGAAGGACCTTTGGTCGGGGCAAGAGATCAACTGTGCCACGTTGTTGAGCCTTCGCTGGGGGCTCAACGGTGGTCGCTTTTGGTGAAGGCTCGGCTACCCTAAGTATAGTGGTGCCATCCACTCATATTATGGAATGGTGGTTGGATTTACAACACCATGAATTCTAGTTCGATATAGGTGTTGTAAATCATAGTTCTTGAAGTTATAACCAACAGAGTCTATTTTGAAGGGTTCTACCTTGCAGCAACAAGGGTGGGATTTCATTGAAGTCGTCACCATTGAAAGCTGACAGTACTGCCCATCAGCCATCTGATTGAGCAGGTGATCCTTCGAGCAGGGGTGATAACCCAGTGGTTAATTATTCATCATCGTTACACCCATCTCCTCAAAATTAAATACACCCCAAGAAACACTCTGGCTTTGTATTGGGTCTCTTTTCACTTTCACGGTCAACACAGGAAGGTCCCCGCAGTTACAAGTTAGTTTACGTTGTCCCATCTAACTATATAGTTTGATATATCTACCATAATCCAATATAACCTACACATGTCAACCAACTTAGCTCAGGGGGGCCTTCATGGATGGGGCAGCCTTGAGGTTGTATTGGTGAGGAAGACGCCATGGAGTTCCTCCAGAATCTTCAGGGAAAGGCAGCGGCGGGGTGGCCGGGGCGGATTTGGAGCAAGGAGCCGAAGTTGGGGTTTAGTGACCCAATGATAAGGTGTGAAGCAAGAACACATTGGGATTTAAAAGACCATGAGGTCACGAAAAGTTGGGTCATTAGTCCATAGCAAGGACAAACACACCGAAGCGGCAACCGAAGTTGGGGGCTGTGCACCTCCTTAGGAGGCTGTTGATTTGCTCGCCGCGGTCTCTTGACATGAGTGTTTCCATGTTTTTAGCATAACAGTTTAACAGGTAGTGAATGATCAAAAAAGCGGTATGAATCAGCTCGAAACGGGGAGTTCAACCAACAACTGTCACTGGGTTGATTTTTGAGACCCTCGGGGCCGCCGAAATTGAACGGAACCTTGGGCTCGAAGATAAATCTGGGGAAACGATCCTGACTTCACGATCTAACCGTAGATGATGGTCTGGTTTGCTTGTTCTGACTATTAAAACATAATATTTTGAAATTTGCTCATTTAATTTTGAAATAATCATTTGCATTGGATAAAATCAAGCATGCTCCAAACTGCATTTATCGGGCTTCTCTGCTACCTGTTGTCCTCATCAACTAAATAGGCCAACTAAAAGCCAAGGAAGATAGCCTCCACATGTCCCAATTGAAGGTATAAACACCGCACAGAGATACACGCACCATACGCACCCGCACTTGGGAATGTAGTTCCAGTGAACTAAGCGGATATACTTCACCATAGTTGTAGGCATAGATGTCCTTTTCCCATTGGTTGGTTGATGAAAATAGAGGGGTTTCTTCAGAAACCCCTTTAACAACAGGTTTGTTTGATGACAGATGGGATCAACCAGCTCCCGGCTCTATTTTTACCAAAAGGACATGATTGGTTGTAGGGGTTTTATACCCTGAAAAAAAGGGCTTCAAATCCCATGGTCCCATAAGAAATGACTTTCCCATACGAACTGTGGAGTCATGGTCAATCCATAGGCGCCGTAAATAGGGACTTTATTAAATTTATACGGTTGTGTTGTTAATGCGGTTAATGTAGCAATTGTAAAGAATCTCGAATGATTACCCTCTGGTAATTTGTTACAGCGAACTGGAAAATCACATTTTTTAATAGGCAAATCAACGAACTTTCTATGGGCCATGGCTTCCATAGCTATGTTTGTTTACCAGAGGATAATGATGATTAGATGACCATAAACCATATTATTTTATATACATATACTGCATATGTTGACCGTGGCACACATGTTTCAGGACCGGTTTTTGATTCTTGGCATGGTGAACTAGAATCCATGGGCACGTTTTGATCACTCGTTTGTGAATTTGACCTAGCTGATAGAGAATTATGACTTCCAGAAGGTATGTAAAGAAATGAGTCGGGTTCTGTTGTGTCTTTTCCTTGCTGGGTTCTGGCAAATCATGCACATCAGAAGATTTCACCTCTAGTCGCATGAATTTCAAGTGCACTCGAACGGCAGGGCAGGAGCAAAGGGAGCAAAGGCATTGGCAATCTGAACAACTACATCCAGGTGGCATCGGACTGAGGGGGGTTCTTCTGCCATCGTAGTCTGCAGTTCATCGACGTTCATCGTGCAATATGGTGCATCACCAGTACCCTCTGCTAAACTAACATATCTATTGAAAATTGCCATAGAAATAGTGGATTTGCCCATTATATGAAAATAGTGATTTTCCAGTTCGCTATGTTAGTTGACCAGAGGGTATGTATCTGTGGTTGGATGATGTTTTGTACAATCCCTCCCCCTAATATGAAACACCCCCCCTTGATACCATGGTTTAGGGACAAAAACACACACCATGTGGGGCCATTTGGGGATGGTCTTTGTGTCGATGTGGGGGTTGGGATTCAAATCACCAGAGGTTTGTAGATACAGTGTCTATTTGTTGCGTATATCCTCAATGGGAATTCCAGGATCCTAAATTGGAGGTACTGTACCATATAAGGCCATATTTTGTGGGGATATTCCCTTACATAGGCCTTATATATGGTAGGTACCTCCAATTTAGGATCAGTATATCCCATGCTTTCCCTGGTTAGCCTAGCCCTTGGCACCAGATCTCACGGAAGGACAAGTCGTGGCTCCCCAGTGAAATGTTTCTTGGTTCATAAAGCAATTTAACTGCTTTGATTACCCCCCTAATCAACAGTCAACCAAGTGATAGGATTTATAATGAGTCAACTTAGCTATCGTTTCGGGACTCGCCTTGTATATGTAAGGATGGGGTTTTGGTATCTCGAACTAGATGGGCTTACAAGCAACCAGACGATAGCTGGAAGGGGTGGTTCAATGACCTCAACCTGTCAGGTGACTGGCTGGATCTGAATGACTGGTCGATACATGTGAAGTGGGTTGCAGTTTCAGGTGTCTTTTGTCCACTGACTTGTTTCATTCAATTTGATAACGTTATACCGTTTTTCAAATTACTGTGCCATACTTTGTTTTTTTTTCCAGCTTTTAAGGGTGTTCCATGTTAGTTCGCAGGGGAAATTGCTTTATAGTTATAGTTTGTATCTTGTATTGGCTTAAGTTGTGAAATCACTTGCTATGTTTGACTGAATGATTTACACACATAACTTACAATAACTTTATTTTGGTAGAAGGTACCCTTTGGTAAACCAACATAGCTATGGAAAATGACCTTTAAAAAATGAGGATTTTCCACAGAAAAAAAAAACTGTCAACTCTAGGGACCCTCCTGGCGCCAGGCCGCCGTTGCGAAGATCGTCAAGGAGGGTGGCAACTCCAATGGTGGCGATCGTTTCTCCAAAGGTTCGGGGAAGAACTACACGGGAAATCAGAGCAAACAGAAGGCGAAATCGCGGGGAATCAGCCGGTGAATTTGCCGAGGAAATTTACCTGATTAGCCTCTGGTTATGACTAACATAGCCATTGGGAAATGGCCTATTTATAGATGGTTTACCTATTAAAAATGGAGATTTTCCATGGCTATGTTAAATAACCAGATGGTATAGTTGGTATATCATATTATATCATGATTTCTCTTGGTTCAACAGTTACTGTATGTAATGTTATATAAACCTCCATGACTGTTAAAACCTTTTCTGCTTGGTGGTTTGGAACCTTTTTTTATTTTCCATGTATTGGGAAGAATCATCATCCCAACTGACGAACTCATATTTTTCAGAAGGGTTGTTCAACCACCAACCAGATATCATATATGATCTCACATTTCCATAGACTTCCCTATAAATAGTGGGATGAACCACCAACTGGTGCAGGATTTCTTCCCTAAATGAATGGTGTTTTCCACTGGTGAATCCTCCGCTGGTCATCCCAACTGATGATTTTCGCCCAGGCTGAGGAGTTGGGTCTGTCGCTGCACGAGGCAACCTATGAGATCTTGGCGCGGATGTCTTTGAGGCGGGCAGACTGCCGTGATGCATCACCGTATCTGGAACATGGAACATGCATGCATTTCACATTTGTTTCATTTTTCAACTGATATATAATCATGGCAGGTTCACAGCCATTCCCACCAAGACTTTGTTCGTTTTTGTAAGGATGATGGTAATTTAGTTGGACATCTACTCAAAGTGAAACTCTTAGCAGCTGGGAACCAGCAGTTTGTGACTCATCATCCCACAATTGCTTGTTGTTTTAATAATGTTTACAGTAAACTATCAATATATAATAATAAATATATATATATATATACAGTATATATATATGTGTGTGTGTGTATACATCCATCCATCCATCCATCCATCCATCCATCCATGCATCCATGCATCCATGCATCCATGCATCCATGCATCCATGCATCCATGCATCCATCCATGCATCCATGCATCCATGCATCCATGCATCCATGCATCCATGCATCCATGCATCCATGCTTACACGCATACACGCAT